>Ga0208829_100024_pt1 | contig 61031 bp, 59 predicted proteins | sample LakMenEpi19Jul08_FD_150714 | JGI IMG/M metagenome (GOLD analysis project Ga0208829, IMG submission 150714) | Freshwater microbial communities from Lake Mendota, WI - 19JUL2008 deep hole epilimnion (SPAdes) | ecosystem: Environmental > Aquatic > Freshwater > Lake > Epilimnion/Euphotic zone ... | reverse complement strand
TTGTATGTGTCAACAAATCAGTTATGTTCACTGGATGGAAGATATTATGAAATGTTGACATTTTTACCCTTGATAATACTACTATACTTAAATATGTAAAGTTTTGTAACGACATTCAACATTTCTGTATCCATCTATATTAGTTTATCACCACAATAATTATATAAATAAACTTCTGGCTGATGAAATTCAATCTGCTGTAAATGCACCTATTAATATTGCACCTTTAGACAAATCATTTTATAAAAAGTATGTATGTATTCACAATCTTTCAACATTGAAAGATGAACTTTATGATCGAAAGATGATGAATAAAGGTCTTTCACTTAAGGGAATTAAGGAAAGTAATGAGCGGGCTAAAAAAATATTTGATTATCTTAACAATCATACAGGAATATTCGATATTATATTTGTTGATGAGGGACAAGATATCAGTCAGGAAGAATATAACTTGATTATCACTCTATGTCGTAGTGGGTCAAAAACTAAATCTCAAAGTATATACATTTTCTATGATGATCTTCAAAACATATTCGGAATCAAAGACCTTGTTTTAAAAAGAGTCAATAGCCAAAGACCGATTGAGCATTTTTTATCAAGTTGTGTCAGAACTTCTAAAAAATTAGTTGACTTTACTTTTAATACCTGTTTAGGAGATTCCATTGATGATATTAGTAGGGTTGAACTGGAGCGTTTAATGAGCCTTAATAAACTTAAAGAAAGATCCCTAATTACAGAAAAGTATATGGAAAATGGTCGGAATTGGATTAGTTGTAATTTCTGTGTTTTCCCTGGAGAAACAACACCAGAAGTGCGTCAGTTTACCTCTAATCAAGAATGCTGTAATGCTGTTGTTGAAGACCTCGATCAACTTTTTTCTGCTCAGGGTTTAGAGAATGTCCTGAAAGGAGGTGTATTAATCCAGTGTTTTAGCAAAAATATGGTACAAGAGATATCTAATGTATTGTATGCAAAGTTTGGTAATAGGGTAAACCGTCGTAGTGGAGAGGATATTAGCAGTCAAGAAAAACGCATGAAATTAGCAGTTGAGCCGCAAACCATCAATGTTGCATTGGTTTGGGATACTAAAGGATATGATGCTAATATTGTGTATGTTATTAATCCAGATGGAGGAGATCAAAACCCTATAAAAAAACGTTCCCTGTTTTATGTAGCTGCTACCCGCGCAAAGCAATTTTTAGCTGTTTATAGTTCCATACCTGAAAAAAATTCTCCTATAATGCAAGATGCACTTAGAGCAGTGCAGAATCTTGAGCGACAACTTATATAGGTTTTTATTCTCCTTAATGATGACTCCTAAAACATCTCTTGCTAATTCAATACTAGATATAAATCAAATTATTCAACCAATTATCGGCGAAATTTGCCATCAAATTACATTTAGTTATGGGGATGAATTACGGTTACATTTTGGTGAAATGATTGCCTATTCCCATCCTAAATTATCACATTTACGCAAAGGAACTTGGCGACTTAACACCAGGGCTACACCTTGGTATTTAATGCTAAAAAAGGGTGTTCCCTGGAGTTCTTCTATGTTAGTAAATAATGAAAATACTGTAGAATTTGCTAAAATACAGTTACAGTGTTTAGAAAATACAAAACTGACTAATTTTGTCACTCTTGCTAATAGTAATGAGATGAAACTCATTTTATCATTTGAGTGTGGTTACGAACTAATTTTAGAACCAGATTTAGAAGATGATTCTGGGCTGGCTTATTGGGAATTAATGATGCCAAATGAGCAAATTTTAATAGTAGGACCCGGACTGTTTTGGGAATGTAAATCAATTCATGAACCTTATTAATCTAAATATCTGAAGAAACCCTACTATAATATCAACAATATCTTTCTCATTGGATAAAACGATTAATTGTCCTTACTTTCTAGTAATATAATAGCGTCCGCCTATAGTTGCACTTATCATCAAATTCACCCCTCCATCATACTTCCCAGACTCCCGACTTCTTAGAGAAATCAGGAATCTTAAAGATATAAAAATACTGAATTTGGTCTAAACTCCAGTTGCTAATAATAACTAATTATTGGTAACAGGAGCGAAAATATCTTCATAGGTCGGGAAAATTTCAAATACTAAATCAAGCTGGGTAAGCTCCAAAATCAATTTAACCGGAGCTTTGACACTGCAAAGGACTAAGCGACAACCACTTTGACGCGCTGTGGTAAGTCCCTTAACGAGGGGAACTAACCCAGAACTGTCCATAAAATCAACGTCTGATAAGTCTATAACCCAGAGTTGGTGGTCTTGAGGCTTAATTTCAGCCATTTGTTCACTTAATACTGTACCACTATCTAGGTCTATACTACCTTGGGGTTTAAACAAAACTACTTGGCGTTCTTGTGTAAGAGTCATAAATTTAACCGAGTATTTGAAACACAAAAGGAACAGAAAACTGATATCAATACTGTTGATAATTCAACCCCATAATAGATATTTTCGCAAATTTATCTGCATTAATAGCGGTGGGGTTGAGAAAATTATTCAGTAGTTGTATCGTATAATTTGTAGATATTTCTTTGTAGTATAAGCATTATTTCCGGTTAATTTCGGTAACAAACTTATCATTATGTTAATTATATATATAAAACTGAAAAATGATAAGTTGTTGTTGGGGTTTAATTGACACTCCCACCAAAAGCAAGCAAAGATATGTACAGGTAAAAATTTGTAAACTTGGTGGTAACAGATGTCTTTTGAGCTAATTTCACTAGAAAACATCCAAGAAATTGCTCATAATTACGGTTATTTAGCGATTTTTTTGGGAATATTGCTAGAAAATTTAGGTATTCCTCTTCCTGGGGAAACAGTAACCATTGTTGGTGGTTTTTTAGCTGGTAGCAATGAATTAAATTATTGGCTGGTTCTTGGTAATGCGGTGGGAGGGGCTGTCATTGGTGGTAATTGTGGCTATTGGATAGGTAGGGTGGGTGGTTGGCCTTTTCTGCTCCAAGCTGGGAAGATTTTCCGCATTTCAGAGGTACGACTGTTGAGTATTAAGGAGCAATTTACGGAAAACGCTGCGAAGGCTGTATTTTTTGGGCGATTTTTTGCTTTATTGCGAATTTTTGCTTCACCACTAGCAGGGATAGCGGAAATGCCCTTTGGTAAATTCCTGATTTATAATGTAGCTGGGGCGACTGCGTGGGGTAGTGTCATGGTGACTTTAGCTTTTTTTGCGGGGAGAATTATTTCTCTGGAACAATTGGTGGCCTGGGTAAGTAAATTTGCGATTTTGGCGTTACTTATCTTAGCTGCTGTGATTTTTGTCCCAATTTGGTTGGAGTCCCGCGAAGTGAAGCAGCAAACGGAAGATTAAAGAATTAATGGTCAGGTTAAGCAGGTATTTCATCTGCTTGACTATACTAAATTAGGTATTTTCTATGATTTGAATTTCCTCTGGTGTTAATTCATAAAGTTGTTGTATCTGCATTTGGATCTGATTTTTTAGAAGTTGTATTGTTAATCTAAGTAAAATGTTACTGTAGCAAATTAATAATCTATTACTCCCCTGCATGAGAATCAGGATCAAATTCATAAAAGCATATTTGATTATTTATTTTATAGAAGAAAATTCGTGAACATCTTCTATCAATAGTTCCTCTTCCCATTTGAAATACATCAGCACTAATTTTAGTGTATTTTTTTTGATCAATTGTTATTTTCACATTTTTATATTTATGTAATCTAATATCTATATCTTGTGCATAAATAACTTGAGTTAGAGAGTCAATAAATTTTAGTTTGTATTCTGTATCTTCTTCAGTTATTTTTGCACTGGTAAGAGTTCTCCAAAAGTTTGAATCAAAAATATACTCTTGCTGTAGTAAATTAGGACTCATACGACCAGTTAAAACAGCTTGATGATAGCAAATATTTATTATCTTTCTCATCACCTTATCATTGATAGTTTCTTTTTTTAATAGTTGGCTGATATCAAATAGTTCATATACCTTTGCAATTTGTTTTAAATCTATATTAATTAATTGTTCTGATACTAATGTAATTTTAGTTTGATAAGATAAAGGACTTATCATACGAAGTAATGAATCCTGCTGAGAACATGAAAGACATTGATTAATTAGTGATTCCCAAGCACATAAAACTTCATCAGGAACATGACTATTAGTACATAAAAAAGCCAAAATTACACTATCTTGTATCTCACAATTACTAGGACACCAATCAATTCTCCTAGTTAATCTTGACAACACATCACTGAATAACTTTACGTAAAAATTTTCCACTGAGGGTTCATTTTTAAAAGGATTATAATGATAGATTTTGCTAAATAATTCCTCACTAAATTTAAATTTAACCAATTTATATAAACTATTTGAATCTTTTTCAACTTCCTCGATATCGTCAATAATTTCGACAAGTGATGCGAAAATTTCTGCATATACTCTGGTTTTCCAAGTATCTTCATTAACTACTAAATAAACTGGATCAAGATAGTTTTTCATCCTTATTACAAATTAGACATCCGTTTTTTTAAAGTGGCTGATATTAAATCTCGTGAATCATTTTCATCAAAAAATCCTACTGGCCAGTTTTCTATTTCACCATATTTATTGATTTCAATAGGTTTAGCAATAGAACTTTTATTTTCCTCGTCACAACTTACAAAGAGGATGTTAATTAAATTTCTGGTATCATTAGACTCTTCTTGAGCAATTCTTAAACATAGTCTGTTAATAAAATGTTCACTATGGGTTTCAACTACAAGATTTTTACCTGATTTAGCCATACAAATAAAAAAGTCAGCCAGCTTTGATTGTAAAGATGGATGTAAATGAATCTCAGGCTGTTCTAAAATAATTGTTTCTCCTTCAGCCATTCTTAGACATTCCACAATGATTGGTAAAATTTGACTAACACCAAATCCTACATCTGTTAAATCTAATTCAATTCCTAAAGAATCAACTTTTACTTGGTTTATAATTCCACTTAGCTCATTGATAGAATGTATGGGAGGAAGTTTCTTAAAATCAGATAGCCACCAGTTTACACTATCAATTAATTTATCTTTATCTCTTAACTCATATTTTTCAATAGATTTTTTTTTATAAATACATCTATAGTATTTAGGAACAATTGTTTCTTTTTCTACAGCTAAAACTAATGGCATATTTTCACCATTTATACCAATGTCTATTATTCTTAAATCATTAAATGGATAAAATCTTTTTGGTGCTTCACGTATTGGTCCAATATATCTAAATCCTGACCATATTTCTCTCAAGAATATAAATGTAGCTCTATAGGAAAAGTAATAATCTAAGAGAGATACCTCCTTACCTATTGATAAATCTTGATCTTCTTTAGATATAGATTCATCTATATCTAAATATTTATCTTTTTGTGGTTGTTGTTTATCAAGATTAATTATTATTGATTCTAAGTGTCTAACAATCTTATCAATAAGTTCTTCCAATTTACTTGATACTCTACCTTTCACGATAGATGGCAATTTTTCTCTTATTCTTTTGAGAATACTACAACTTTGTTGAGGAAAATTGTTGATTAATATTTGACTAGGAAATATACCCTGGAAAGTTATTTGAGCATGATCAAAACATTCTTCTTCGATAATTCTGTCTTGAAATGATTTAATATTTTTATCCTCTAAATATTTCAATAATTCTCGAATTTCGTTAATGTAGTTATCTCTATAATCTCTTTTGTAATTGGGATATATAATATTAATAGTAATATCTCTAACTGAAATATTTCTGAGTTTTATTTTATATTTACCATCATTTTTTCTAATCAATTCTAGTGAAAAATTGGTATTTAAATCTTTAAATAAGAAATTATTTACTTCAATTTGGGCAAGGGATTTTTCAACTTCAATATTTTTTATATTTTTTATTTTCACGGTCAATTCTGAATTAATAGAATAATTTCTAATATGAAATCCAAACCCGGGTTTTATTTCTTCATTTTGTAATTTCCATTTTAATACTATTTCTTCATCATTTAAATGGTTATAAACTACATCTAAAAAACTGCCTAATTGAACATAAGAGCCATTGAAAGTTAATGGTAATTGTCCATAGGTATTTGGAGAAAATTTTGTTGGATGAGACTGTTTCATCAATAGCAAACTCTGAATCAAAGAACTTTTTCCAGAGTTATTAGTACCACAAATAACTGTGAGTGGTTTAAGGTTTACTGACTGAAGTTCTTTGAAACCTTTGAAATTTGATAGTGAAAAACTAATAGACATTTTTCCATCCTTGATTGTTATTTACGGTATACGCACACTAACATAAATAAACAGTTAATGATTGACTAATCAATTATTACCCATTTTATCAACAATTGAAAAATAGGTAAAATATTGCTATCACATCATACTAACCTTGATGGTAGAAATTCATCGGCAGATTCAGGCTTGACGCAAGGAAACCCAACAAAATATTTGATAATTTTGATCATGTTAGGTTGCGCTGTCGCTTAACCCAACCTACTTATAGCATAAATAATAACCAGTGCAAATAAAAAACCCCCAAGGGGGGGACTGTAGGTTATTCGAGTGGAGTGAACAACCAAGTAATAAATACCTAGAGTAAATAGAGTAACCCGAATAAAACAATCCAAATTACATCTACAAAATGCCAGTAAATTTCCGCCGCTTCAATGCCAAAATGATTTTTATTACTGTAATGTCCTGGAGTAAGCGATCGCCACAAAACTGCTAGAATTGCCAAAACACCAATAGTAACGTGCAAACCGTGAAAACCAGTTAACACATAAAACACACTAGCGAATAAATTAGTAGTCAAACCGAACTCTAGATGAGTATATTCATAAACCTGACCCGCCAAAAACACAGCACCCATAAGCGCGGTAATTGCTAACCACAGCCGCATTCCCTTAGTATCATTCTTCTTAATAGCAGTATCAGCATTGTGCATAACAAAACTACTAGCTATCAAAATAGAAGTATTCACAGTGGGTAACAACAATTCCAACTCTGGAGTTCCCGCTGGTGGCCAGACAGGAATAGTAGAACGATAAGTCAGGTATGCACCAAACAAACCCATAAAAATCATCCCCTCAGCCACTAAAAACATAAACAGACCAAACAAACGATGATCTGGATGTGCTTCGTGATGAGAAACAGTCGCGTCATGATGACTTAATTCAGTATTAGTCGCGTCAATAGTTTGACCTTGCATAAATTATTAAATTGGTAATGGGTAATTGGTTAAAAGTTTTTAGCGTTGCTGAACTCAGGTAAATCAAAAGACCCTATATCCTCCGAGCCTTCGCGCCTCCGCGAGAAAATCCTTTATTCAGCAACGCCAAATTTTCTCTTTAAAGCACTGATTCAGTTTGGGGAGTTAATACAGATTCAGTCTCAACTCGTTCCTTACTCACCCCATAATCATAAGGTCCCGTAGTCAAAACCGGCAGAGTTTCAAAATTCTCGATACTAGGAGGAGAACTAGTCATCCATTCTAAAGTTAATGCTTGCCAGGGATTATTACCAGCTTTTTCCCCATAGAACCAACACCAAACAGCATTAATGATAAATGGTAAGGTGGAGACGGCCAATATATAAGATCCGTAGGTGCAGATTTCATTCAAAGCGGTGAATTTAGGATCATATTCAGCAATACGACGATTCATACCCATTAATCCCAGTTTGTGCATGGGTAAGAAAGTCATATTCAGACCAACCATGGTTAAAGCGAAATGCACTTGACCCCAAAATTCGTTTAGTTTCCGTCCCGTCATTTTTGGAAACCAGTGGTAAATAGCCGCAAAAATGCCTAACACACTACCACCAAATAAGACATAGTGGAGATGTGCCACTACGAAATAAGTATCGTGAACGTGAATATCAAAAGGAACTGCGGCCAACATCACACCGCTAATACCACCAATGACAAAGGTTGCTAAAAAGCCAATTGCAAATAACATGGCGCTAGTAAAGCGGATTTTACCACCCCAGATAGTTGCTAACCAACCGAAAATTTTAATTCCAGTAGGGACAGCGATGATCATGGTAGTGATCATAAAAAACATCCGTAGCCAACCAGGGACACCGCTGGTAAACATATGGTGCGCCCAGACAATTAAACCTAAGAAACTGATAGCTAGGGACGAAAAAGCGATCGCTTTATAGCCAAAAATCGGTTTACGGGCGTGAATTGGCAGAATTTCCGAAATTGCCCCAAAGAAAGGCAAAATCATGATGTAAACTGCTGGGTGGGAATAGAACCAGAACATATGTTGATAAACAACAGGATCACCTCCACCACTGGGGTTAAAAAACGTTGTTCCGGCCAACAAATCAAAACCCAGTAAAATCAAAGCTGCCGCTAATACGGGCGTAGATATTAATACTAGTGCAGAAGTTGCCACCATTGCCCAACAAAACAAGGGCATTTGATAGATACCCATACTAGGAACTCGCATTTTCACAAGAGTGACGAGAAAATTAATCGCCCCCAAAATGGAAGAAGTTCCCAAAAGCAACACACTCATAATCCAAATACCCTCACCCACTTGGCCTGTTACCAAACTTAAAGGGGGGTAAGAAGTCCAACCGGCATCAGGGGCATCACCTACGGCTAAACTAGCAATCAGTAGGATACCTGCGGGGGGAACCATCCAAAAAGCCACAGCATTGAGGCGAGGAAATGCCATATCTCTAGCCCCAATCATCAGCGGGATTAAATAGTTAGCAAATCCCGCTCCCGTTGGCACAATCCACAGGAAAATCATGATTGTGGCATGGAGTGTAAACAGGCTGTTGTAGATTTCTGGTGTAACAAAATCTACCTCTGGCGTGCGTAATTCTGTCCGCACTAAATTAGCCATTGCACCGCCAATGCAGTAAAAAATAAACGAAGTGACTAAGTATTGAATCCCAATCACCTTATGATCTGTACTAAAGCCAAAAAAATCTCGCCAATGCCTTTCTTTATGTTCTTCAGTATGATTCTGTCTGTAATCTGTTTCTTGTAATTGTGCTTGTGTCATGTTTTAAAAAAGTTGGTAGGGGCGCAAGGCCTGCGCCCATGATTTTTTAATTAGCCTTCCCAATCTCTTTTGTAACTCTTGCAACTGTTGAAATTCCGAAACTACTTAATTTGATGCAGAATTTCCGAGTGAATCCCCATATCATGAGTGTAAGGAGAGAGAAATTCATCAGCAGTCATGGCCATAGAATTCATAGCCACCGCTTGATTAGGAATATTGTTAACAGCAACTAGCTGTTCTTGCATCCAACTATCAAAAGCCTCCTGTGTCTCCACTACTACTTGGCTTTTCATTACCCCGTGGTAAGGTCCACAAAGTTCAGCACAAATTAGTTGATAGTCACCCGCTTTTCTGGGCGTAAAACGGAGATTGGTTTGTCTACCAGGAATGGCATCCTGTTTCACCCGAAATTCGGGAATCCAAAAGGCGTGGATGACATCGTTAGCCGTGATATTGACTTCCACCGTTTTACCAATGGGTAAATGCAGTTCACCAGTGGTTACATCCGTCTCTGGATAGTTGAACAACCAAGCATATTGTAGCCCAGTCACATTAATGGTTAATTCTGCTGGTTTGTTGACTACTTCCGCATCGGTATCTAACTGTGATACCTGTACAGGTGCATCCTTGAAAGTAGCAGCAATTGCCGTCCCTGGCATATTCATGGACTCCTCCATCATTGGTGCACCATGAGCCGAATGGGGATCAAAGCCGCCCATGTTGTTATATACATCAAAACTGTAGACAGAAATACCGACAACGATAATGGCGGGGATCGCTGTCCAGAGGATCTCTAGTGGTACATTACCCTCAATTGCCGGACCATCCTCATTATCACCAGCCCGACGACGATATCTAATAACAGCGTAAATTAAAACACATTCAACAATCAAAAATATGCCTGTAGAAACAGTCATCATCGTGTTGAATAGACCATCCACCAAAGGGGCTTCGTCAGAGGCCGCTACAGGTAACAGACCGTGATTTTGTCCGTACCAGAGACTTGCCAGGGTGAGGACAATGCCAATGAGTAATGTCCAGATTGCATTGGGAATTTTCACGGCTGATTTCTTAATGAATTAACTACTTTATCTACAGATTACTTCACTTATGAAAGTAACTCTACTTACTAAGGTAGTGCAGGCTATGGGGTTTAGTATCCGCTGGTCTGAAATCTTTATTAATTTTTTGGATCAAGATCACAATTTTGAGTACAAGAGAGATGAGTCGTATTGCCCAGGTTAGATGACAATTAGTCCAAAAATTCCCATTAATTCTCATTTAGCAATTATTCCTATCTGCAAAATAGCACGAGATATTACAGCGAAAACTAGCTAAAGTGATCCAAAGTATAAGGGAAAGCTGATTTCTATATTCTGACCTATACGTTAGGGTGAATATCAGTTGGCACTAAATCAAAATAGAAAATTTTCAATTTCCAGCACAAGTGGTCCGAAGGTATTGTTAATGAACGAATTTGTCCTAGAACAACAAAATAAAGCGGCAACAGTAGCACAACAGCCTCAGGAGATGATTCGTCGCTTGGTGTGGAAAATATGCGTAGCCACCTTAATTTTGATGGCTATAGGCAGTGCTACCCGGGTCATGAATGCTGGACTTGCTTGCCCTGACTGGCCTTTGTGCTATGGGGAATTAATTCCAGCCAAACAAATGAATCTCCAAGTGTTTTTGGAGTGGTTTCATCGCCTTGATGCGGCTTTAATTGGCTTTAGTGCGATCGCTCTTTGCGGGTTATCTTGGTGGCATCGTCTGTCTTTACCCAAGTGGCTGCCTTGGTCCTCTACATTTGCCCTGTTTTTAATTGTCTTCCAAGGGATTTTGGGAGGACTCACTGTAACTGAATTGTTGCGGTTTGATATCGTTACCGCCCATTTGGGGACAGCGTTGCTATTTTTCACTACGTTGTTAATTATCGGTACGAGTTTGACCCCCTATCAAGGCACAGGAACAGTAGGTAAGTTACCTTGGGTAGGTCTAACTGCTGCTATTTGCGTCTATTTACAAAGTTTACTGGGCGCTTTAGTGGGTTCTCGCTGGGCTTTACACCAGTGTTTGGCAGATGAACAACTTTGTGGTGTTATGTACAGCCATATTTTTGGCTTAGTACCACCAACTATAGCTACTTTGGCAGTGGTCTTGATTTCTTGGCGGACACCAGCATTACATCCGGCTTTGCGGAAACTAGCTAATATGGCGGGTGGTTTGTTGATTTTACAACTTCTATTGGGTGTAGCTACCTTCCGCTTACGTTTACAAGTTGAACCTCTTACTGTTTCTCACCAAGCTATTGGTGCGACTTTACTCGGTACTTTGGTAGTATTTACAGTTTTATCACTGCGGGATTCATTCACTCCTACTCACAGCCCAAATCTATAAAACCTCAGCTTCCTATTCCTGCCAAAAAGCGTTTTGCTGACCAGTTCTTGAAAAATAAGGAAAAAGCCCAACATGATTGAGACTAATGTCTCTCGTCGTCAGCACGACACATTTCTCCAAGTCGTTCACAGTTACTACCAGTTAACCAAACCCCGAATTATCCCCCTGCTATTAATCACTACTGCTGGAAGTATGTGGATAGCTGCTCAGGGAGAGGTAGATCCTTGGTTGTTAATTATTACCATGATTGGTGGGACTTTAGCTGCAGCCAGTGCCCAAACTATTAACTGCATCTATGACCGAGATATAGATTATGATATGGAGCGCACGCGCCATCGTCCTATGCCTTCTGGTAAGGTACAACCCCGTGATGCTTTAATTTTTGCTATCGTTCTAGCTGTACTTTCTTTTACTCTTCTTACTGTCTTTGCTAATCTCCTGTCCGCATTTTTAGCCTTCTCTGGCATCATCTTCTACATTTTAGTCTATACTCATTGGCTTAAACGCCATAGCACTCAAAATATTGTCATTGGTGGTGCAGCCGGGGCAATTCCCGCTTTAGTTGGTTGGGCTGCAGTTACGGACACTTTAAGTTGGGCAGCTTGGTTAATTTTTGCCATTGTCTTTTTGTGGACACCCCCCCATTTTTGGGCTTTGGCTTTAATGATTCGTGATGATTACGCTAAGGTAGGGATACCAATGTTACCCGTTGTAGCTGGTGATAAAGCAACTGTAAAGCAAATTTGGTTTTATACGGTAATTACTGTCACTGCAACAATTTTGTTGTTTTATCCCTTACACGCCAGTGGTATTGTCTATGCTGTTATTGCCTTAACTTTAGGCGGTGTATTTGTCCATAAGTCTTGGCGCTTGTTGCAAAATCCCGAAGATAAAACTATTGCCAGAGAGTTATTTTTATACTCTATTTCCTACATGATGCTACTGTGTTTAGGAATGGTGGTAGATAGCTTACCTGTGACTCATCATTTGCTGAGTACAGTCCTTCATCAATTCCATTTGTAGCAGTATAGATACCCGATTTCTTTAAGAGGTCGGGTATCTTTTGATTACGGTTGCTAACTATTATTGGGTAGTTTTTGTCTATATTTTGTCATCAAATTTTATATTTAGGTAAATTCCCATAATTTAATCTTTTTTTTAGAAAAGACTGCTATTCATTTATGTATCATCTTAATCAGATTGTATTTATTTCTAGTTAAGGAGGTTGAGAATATAAACCATGAAGCGCCTAGTTGTTTGCTGCGATGGAACTTGGCAAAATTTAACTAATCTTTGCCCTACCAATATAGTTAAACTAAGTCAATCTGTAAAACGAACTGCTAGTGATGGGATACCGCAAATCGTTTTTTATGGTGCAGGAATTGGTTCCGAGAATAAAAAGATTCTGGGTGGTACTATTGGACTGGGTATTGATCAAAGCATACAAGATGCCTATCAATTCCTCAGCCTTAATTACGTTGATGGTGATGAAATCTACCTGTTTGGCTTCAGTCGTGGTGCATACACAGTCAGAAGTTTAGCAGGAATGATCTATTGTTCAGGTCTTCTCAGCCGCCAACATATTACTGAAGTGCCTAAAGCCTATGGGCTTTATCGCAACAGAAATGTAAAACCCAGTAGTGAGACAGCCGCTAATTACCGTAAAGACTACGGAAAAAATCAAGGAAAACCAGTTGATATTACATTACTTGGTTGTTTCGATACCGTGGGTGCATTAGGAATTCCTTTGCTACCTATATTCAAAATATTTGCTCCACTACTTCATAGACGTTACAAATTCTATGACCCTACTTTAAATAAGTATGTCCAAAATGCACTGCACGCTATGGCAATAGACGAAATTCGGGAAATTTTTGATGTAACTCGTATGATCAAAAACCCTGATGCTCCCAACCAAAGGCTAATTGAAAAGTGGTTTCCAGGTGAGCATGGTTGCGTTGGTGGTGGTACAGAAGAACACACCCCCTTATCAGATGGTGCTTTACAGTGGATGATCGATTCCATCAAAGACTTAGGCTTGGGACTAGAATTCGATCTCAAATCAATCAGCATTGCTCCAGATCCTACCATTGATTTTAAGAACGATCCAGGCATATATAAATTAGTAGGAACTAAACTTCGTGATGTTGAAAATCGAGTTGATGATCTTCATGAAAGCACAGTTGAGCGATTGAAAAAGCGTAGAGATTACCGATCCAAAAATTTAGTACCAATTATTTCTGAACTGGAACTAGATTAATTGACCAATAAAATCAAAGCTTTTTCAGAAATATTAAATTGGGCTTGTTTTCTCCTTCAGTCCTTCAATTGAAAGGTTTAAACTACAAATCTTCCCACTAAATCCATTCACAAGGAGTTATCATTATGTCAGATAAAATCAATAAAATTGTCAGTGAAGTCAAACAAGTTTTAGGCATTAAAGTAGCCGATAGTGCTTTAGGTAAAAAGAAAGCTGAGAAAGCAGCTAAAAAAAGTATTGTTCAACTCAAAGAACAGAAGTTTGACAAACCTCTTGAGCAATTATCCAAAGTCAAAGGTAAGTTAGTTTTTAGTGATAGCAACAAGCCATTGCACAATATTCAATTAGAATTGTGGGACAGAGATATTGGTACTCCTGGAGCTTATTTAGGCACAGGAATTACCGATTACAATGGTCAGTTTACTATCTACTATGATCCAGCCAAAGCAGGATTTTTAGATGTTCCAGATTTAGAATTAAGATTGTTAGATAGTCGGATTCATTTTGATAAAGATGAGCAACCAGTTTCCACTTATCGCATTGCCTATATTATCAAAGGTTCAGATAATGTAAAGGACAAAGAATTTGACTTTGGTACTTGCACTGTTCCTTACTGGTTGTATAAACCTGATAGCCATTTTGCCCGTCTATTTTTCAGTGAATTAGAAGGAACACCCGATGATTATTCAGTTGGTCGGACTCTTCAAGGTTATGATGCTGCTAGTGGTTTAGTTCCTATTAAAGCCAAGCACGTTATTACTAATACTCTTCATCCTGATCAACCAACTTTACCAGAAATTCAAGCGGCTTATCCTCCCAATTTAACCATTAAATTAGATCGGAAAAATCCTGGTTATACCAGAAGTGATGAATATTTTGTGTTACGGATTCTCAATGGTATGAATCCCTGTTTGCTGAAACGGAATAAGCAGAACCCAAATCTGTTTAAAACAGGATTCAATTGGGACAATTATGAAAAGGATAATGACCACGACCTCAATAATGTAGAAGCCTTTTTGGAACTGAAAGATAATAAGTTGGTGGTAACTGCAATTACTGTACAAAGTCGTTATCCTGATTCTTTAGCTCCCCATTCTCCTTTGAAAGATCCTGTTACCTATACTCCTCAAGATGGGGAAAAATGGTTACAAGCGAAACGAATTTTCCGTACTAATAGTTTCTTTGCGGCAGAAATGATTGAGCATTATATTAAGGCTCATTTACAAATGGAGCAATATACAATTGCTGCTTTCCGCAATTTACGCAAAAATCCTGTGCGCTTGATGTTATTGCCTCATGTGAAAAGTTTGGTTAATATTAATCAACGGGCTGATGAAGTATTAGTATCTCCAACTGTAGGTTTAGTTACTACTAATGGACCCTTAACTCCTGGTTCTGTGGTGCAAATCTGTAAGGAAAGAATGGCCAGTTATGATTGGAAAGGTTGGAAACCTCGTCAGCCAATTTTTGATGGTCATACTTTTGCGAAAATTGCTAATCTTTACTGGCAAGTTTTAACTGAATATATTGATAGTTTCTTCCAAAATTATCAAGAGGAAATTGTGAAGGATTGGGCAGAAATTCACCGTTTATCTGATGATATAGTGGAGCATAGTGTGGCTTATCAACCTTTGGTGGTAAGCAATGATAGTGACTACGATTTGTATGATCACAATGAGCTTGATCATCCTGAGATACCGAGAACAACGATTAATGGTACAGTCAAGGCAACTCGCCCAATTACTACTTCTGACCAACCCAGTGCTACAGATATTCAGAACTTGAAAGAGTTGTGTCGTTATGTGATTTTCCACATTACTTTTTGGCATTCTTGGGTAAATGATGCTCAAGCTGATGAAGGTGGGGAAATTTTCTATAATTCACTGGCATTACGCGGTGGTAGTTTTGGTAGTGAAAATGATCCAGCGATCGCTCCTAATATCTTAGAATCTACTAATCTGATCTATATGGTCAATGTTCTCACCGCAATTAAATACGGCTATATTCTCAAGAATGAAGATGATGATATTCCTGAAGAATTAAGAACGACATTGGCGCGTTATAAGAAAGAATTTGCTGATCTTGATTATGAAATTAGTAACATCAGAGCGTTGATTAACGTTTAAACAGAGTTCAGTAGTTCCAGCATATTTTGAGATAGGGAGTGAAAATCTTGCTCCTGATCAATAGCTAGAAATTGCTGCTCAGGACTTACATTCAGATGCTATTTATAAAGGCGTTGCGTAAGTCCGAAAATTTATGCACTTGTGCATTCTTATGAAAACAAACAAAAAATAAGGAATCTATGAATCTGAGTAACTTCCTATCAAAGCTCTTCCAGAGAACTGTAGTGTTTGCAATTGTGACAATTACTCTCATTTTCACAACCATATCTCAGCCAGCTTTTGCAGTTACTGTGTCTGAGATAAATAAGCAAATAGATGAGCTTGCACAATCTCCCGTTCTCCTGAACGGTAAAGCTTGTGATAAGTCAGATGCCCTTTGGTCAGCCATTTATGCAAGCAGGGAGTCAGCGGAGAACCTCGTTCCCTTGCAAAAAGATCAGATAAAAGCTTTTTTAGCAGGAACGGCCACAAGGTTCTGGAATAGCTTCGTTGACAGTCCTGATATCAAGCCAGAGAATTATGTTCGTTTGACTCATCGTCATGGTGTATTTGCCCAAGCACGTTTAGTCATCGAACCAAAATTTCAGAAGCGTTATACTGGCCTACTCCAAAAAGGGTCGGATTGTGTCCTAGTCCGATTTTCCTCAGCAGTTAGTCCTGCAACTAGCTGGAATCGCTTCACTCCTGGCTTTGCTGCTAAATTCTTTATCGGAGGTAAGCATAGTAGCGAAAATCTGATCGTTCAGCATTCGATTGCCGGTCAAGGTAATAATATCAACTACTATGAGTATCCCCTCTCCAACAAACTGAAATTTACTGAGAATCAACCAGCAGGTTTTGCTGCTTTCTCCCGTTTCTTTAACACAATTCAAGACTATCTCAAAAACGAGACCAATCTGAAGATGGTTGATCCCCGTGAATTGTCTATCAAACACCTTGCCAGCATTAATGTTAATGGAAAAACTGTTAATAACCCTAAATCCCCACGCTTCATCTTTCTAGTTTCTCCAGGAGGGCAAGCTTTTTCCAAGGAACAGCACGATTTCCGACAAGACTTCCTGGCACTAAATCAAGGTATTCCTGTGGATAATGAGGGACGGGTCAAGAAAGGTAAAGGTGTGCGGATATTTGATGTCTATGTTGCTGACCAGTTCACCGATAATCCAAAAGCAGAAGCTCAACGCATTGGCTATTTTGAGTCTAAGTCTCATTTTGCTGTGTCGGATACGGCTGATATTCGTGTCTCCTTCCGGCACTCAATTACACCACGAGAAACTCAAGATTATCCTGGGGAATATCCAAAGTCTCTATTTAATGATGAGACTTTCACATCTGAATGTGCGACTTTCGGGGCTTCATTAGCAGATATGCAGCCTAATGCACAAGATCCTTCTGGTAACAGCAGTATTTTCTTCCAGAACTATCTCAAACGTGGTTGTAAACCCTGACGTTACGCGGTGGCAGTTTTGGTAGTGAAGATGATCCGACTATTGCACCCAATATCATCGAATCTACCAATCTGATCTATATGGTCAATGTTCTCACTGCAATTAAATACGGCTATATTCTCAAGAATGAAGATGATGATATTCCTGAAGAATTAAGAACGAAATTGGCGCGTTATAAGAAAAAATTTGCTGATCTTGATTATGAAATTAGCAACATCAGAGCGTTGATTAACATTTGAACAAAGTTCAGTAGTTCCAGCATATTTTGAGATAGGGAGTGAAAATCTTGCTCCTGATCAATAGCTAGAAATTGCTGCTCAGGACTTACATTCAGACGCTATTTATGGGTGCATGACAGTGGTTTCCGCTCTTATGAGGTACAAAGTTTAATTATCAAACTCTTGTGGTGCGGGCATCTTGCCCTCTAAATATGTACCTCATAACACCGGAAAGTGCTGTATATTATCCGTGTTCATTCTTTTGGTAGGGAAGTTTAAACTCAAACTAACAAAACTGCAACCGGTGAATTATACCTGGTTTAAATGTGGGGATTGAGTCGTTGACAATAGTTTAAAAGGTATTTATAATAAATTTATTACAAGCTGGATGACTATATCTACACTTATCTGAATGAAAAGGGACAAAAAATGAATTTTTATGATGCTTTTATTTCCTATGGCCGTGCTGATAGTAAAGCCTTTGCTATAAATCTTAATGAAAAATTGACAGCAGCAGGTTTGAATATCTGGTTCGCTGTCACTTTTCTTGTATTAATGCTTTTACCCCTCAGCCAAAAAGCAAATGCTCAAACTTCAGATTCACAACTAAAAACGCAATTTACAGGGAAAAATAAATGCTTAGATATCATCAATGATGGTGAAAATAATAAACCAACAATGGCAGATTGTGGTAATTTTTCAGGACAATTTTGGAGTTTAGAGCCTACACGAACTCGTGGATATTACCGTTTAAAGACACAGTTTACAGGGAAAAATAAATGCTTAGATATCATCAATGATGGTGAAAATAATAAACCAACAATGGCAGATTGTGGTAATTTTTCAGGACAATTTTGGAGTTTAGAGCCTACACAAACTCGTGGATATTACCGTTTAAAGACACAGTTTACAGGGAAAAATAAATGCTTAGATATCATCAATGATGATGAAAATAATAAACCAGCAATGGCAGATTGTGGTAATTTTTCAGGACAATTTTGGAACTTTAGTAATTCCAAAAAGCCGCCAATTTAAGAGAGTATTTGAAAAGTTTGAGTGATTTTCTGCGAATATATCAGCCTGGATTTCTGGACACAATTATCAAATTTACATTCCAGCTTTTCAGATAGCCCCATATTATTTTTGAGGCTTATTCATTTTGTGATCAAATAATGTTTAATTAAGTCACTATCTTAGCAATTGCAGAGAGAAATAAGGCTTCAGTCCACCTTAAATATCTCCTGTATTGTTGAAACTGGTCAATAGTGTTGACACTGATACCAATAGCCTTAATAATAACTTTATTGCAAGCTACTTAGGATGACTATATCTAACTTATCTGAGTGAAAAAGGGCAAAAAATGAATTTTTATGATGCTTTTATTTCCTATGGCCGTGCTGATAGTAAAGCCTTTGCTATAAATCTTAATGAAAAATTGACAGCGGCAGGTTTAAATGTCTGGTTTGATCAAGACGATATTCCCCTAGCAGTAGATTATCAAAAACAAATTGATGATGGCATAGAAAAAGCTCATAATTTTTTATTTATTATCTCTCCTCATGCGGTAAATTCTAAATATTGTTTGCTTGAGATTCAACAGGCATTAAAGAATAATAAAAGAATTATTCCCTCACTGCACGTTGAGCAAATTAGCAAGGAAATATGGCAACAATTGTTCCTACTCCAATTTATCATAACTTAACTACTCCATAGCAATAAAATGTATACTCTTGAACAACTAAAAAACCAATACAAAAAATTTAAGGCAGCTAAAGAGCATTTTGGAGTCAAAGCTGTTAGTTGGCAAAAGTTATGTGACAAGCTAAATGGTGAATTTCTAAAAGATGCTCTTATTAAAGAACTTGAAGGTAAAGTTGCAAGTTTGCAGTCACAGTTAGCTAAATCCTCGGCAAAAAGTGATCTAGACGTAATACTGATGGATATCGTCTATAAACGTGGAGTTGGTGCAGATGAAATATTTGAGTCACAAGAAGTAATGAAGGATGAACCTGAAGGAACAGGGAGAGATGATTGGGCTTATTTTGAGTCAGTATTAAAGCGTCGTTATCATAGATTAGCAAAACACTATCATCCCGATAATCACGGCACTAAAGAACAGATGAATAATCTTACCAATGCCTATGAAATTGCTAGAACTTTTGTTAACAGCAATGAAGGATTAGGAAAATAATAAAAAATAAAATTTATGCCTATCATAGAAATAGAAACTGATTTATCTCGAACTCAACTTAGTAAATTTAAAAAATTATTTACTTTGATGAAGTTAATAAATGGTAAAGCTTATTTTCCTACTAGTGAAATGCATGGTGTTTTATTAACTCAAAGTAAACAAAATGCAATTAATATAATTCAATCTCACCTAAAGTTTATTCAACCATACGTTTTAAATATAGATGATAGTTTATATATTAAACATGTTGGTATAGATGTACTTTTGGATATACTTGGACAAGAGAATCCAAAGAAAAAAATTCAATATTTAGCCGCAAGAGCCTATATTTCGGCATTTTTAGCAAACAATCCTGATGTATTTAAAGATTCGATGTTGCGAGGTATAGAATTAGATAAAGAACAAATTCAAGCTATGCAATATGTTAAGAAAAATTCTAAACATTGCGCCCTAACTCTAAGACCTTTTCAAAAAGGTATTAAATGCCATATCCATCATATTGAAGGAGTTAGTGAACGACCGGATCTCGCAACTGATGTAAAGAATCTTTTACCTCTTTGTGAAGATGTCCATACCGAATATCATCAATGGGTTATTTCTCATCAAAAAAATGTAACAAGAGCTACATTAAAACATTTTGCTAAAGAAAAAAAGTACGAAACAAGCTGGTAAAGATATTCTTTACTCAGGAAAATTCTGAAAATACGAACAATGAATACTATTATTCCTAGAATACAGAAACAAATATAGTAGAAGTTATTTGGATAGAACACAATATTTAAAATAAAACTCTTTTATTATTGAATTTTTTTTCATACTCTCCCCTAAGCCGAAAAACTGCTAATTACACACAAAAATAACGCTTCAGTCCACTCTACCACAGCGCCATAGGTATCTCCCGTATGTCCACCTAATTTATAATTAAACCAAGCCGCAGTCACAATAGAAATCACACTCCCAGCTAAAACCATCCCCACAGCTAAAACTAAATTCTGTGGATTCATTACCCAAATAACACCACTTAAACCAATTAATAAAAACCAACTTGGAAATAAATCTAAATAAGAACGAATAGCTTGTTTATGAAATGCACCCTTACCAGTAGGTTTAAGATAAGGATAACAGGCGATCGCTACTTGTTGTCCCCAACGTCCCCAGCCACAACCAGCCATTAACACTAAATAATGATTTTCGGCTATATCTGTTAAAGCAGTAATTTTCAAAATAATAATCATAATAGCAGACATTGCCCCAAATGCACCAGTAGCACTATCCATCATTACCTGCAATCTACGTTCAGAATCACCTACTGCTAAACCATCGGCCGTATCCATCGCTCCATCTAAATGTAACCCTCCCGTTATTACTATCCACGCACATACTACCAAAGCGTTACGGGTTAACACTGGGACACTCAAATAATTCATTCCTATATCTAAACCAGCTAAAATCCCACCAATCATTAACCCAATAATCGGCGCGAAACAAGCAACCCGTTGAAAGTCCAAATTTTGCACATAAGGCAAGGGAATAGCAGTATAGAAAATCACAGCCGCAACTAAATTTAAGAATTGCTGTTGCCACCAGCCCAAAACATTAGCCATACTTGAGAAAGAGTTTAATTAACTAAATGCTGCCAGTATTTATGAATATAGATTTTCTCATCATCAACTACCCCCAAACCAACAATCTACCACCAATAATCAGCCCATTATCCCCTAAACTTGATATTTTAGAAATATGGGAAATTAACAATCTATCTCATTGATGGTCTGGCTGCGTCGTCACTCACCTTCCATAACCCACTATTTTTCTATGAGTTATCATCTACCCGACACGAAAATACCAGCGCCGTGCATAGTCAATACGGGCATAGTAGTTAACAAACTCGATATCCGCAGATTGCTGAATGATTTAGGTAGAGTCCACTACATTTACACCCAAGACCACAAACTACTGAGTGAAGGTGATGGGGATGTAATAGAAGTATTCGCTAATTCCCGTCGCGCTACCTTAGTTACCAACAATTCGCTATATCTAAATGTAGATAGTTTTGATTATCTGGAATTAAAACAGTCTCCACAGCCAGAAACCTACTTTGACTTGATTCAAGAGCAAATGTGCTTACGGTTAATTCCCCTGTCCACACCGCTGCAAGAACGACGCAATCGCCAATTTAACTTTACAGTTATAGAAGCGATGATGGATGAAGTCCTCACAGCTAGATGGGATGCAGAAATTGATGATGACTGTTATGATTCCTTCTAACAGGGTAATCATATCTTCTCCAGGGGAATATTGGATTGCAGGGTGTCACCCCCACAAGACAAAAGCCCCCACAAACTACCCCAAGTAGTCGAGAAAATGTTAAGTTGGTGGATAAATTTAGCCAAATCCTATTTTTGTCTTGAGCGCCAATTTTTCTTTTGAATGTCTCGCTACCTGTAGCCAGACCAAAGCCAGAGCCGGAATATTTTCTACCCCCCACGGACCAGTGGAAACTCCCAGGTTTATGCCTGTAGGAACATTGGCTAATGTCAAAACTATCACCCCTGCCCAACTGGGAGCAACAGGAGCGCAGATGGTTTTAGCTAATACCTATCATTTACATCTCCAACCGGGAGAAGCTATTGTTGCGGGTGGTGGAGGGCTACATAAGTTTATGGGTTGGCCCGGTCCCATGCTCACAGACTCCGGTGGATTTCAGGTTTTTAGTCTGAGCGAAATGCGGAAAATTACAGAAGAAGGTGTAACTTTTCGTTCGCCCCATGATGGGCAAATGATTAAATTAACGCCAGAACGCTCTATTGAAATTCAGAATATTCTAGGGGCGGATGTGATCATGGCTTTTGATGAATGTCCTCCCTATCCTGCTACTCGTCAGGAAGTAGAAGCCGCTACTGACCGTACCTATCGCTGGCTAAAACGCTCTATATCCGCCCACCAACGCCCAGATCAGGCATTGTTTCCCATTGTCCAAGGGGGAGTATATTTAGATTTACGCGCCCGTGCTGCTGCGGAATTGGCAGAATTGGATATGCCTGGCTATGCTATTGGTGGTGTTAGTGTGGGTGAACCTACGGATTTAATGGCGCAAATTGTCCAAACTACAGCCCCGTTGTTACCTGTGAATAAACCCCGTTATTTGATGGGTGTGGGAACTTATCGAGAAATGGCCATAGCCATTGCTTCTGGGGTGGATTTATTTGATTGTGTGATTCCTACTAGGTGGGCTAGACATGGTACAGCTATTGTTTCTGGTGAACGTTGGAATCTCAAAAACGCTAAGTTTCGTGAGGATTTTACCCCGTTGGATACAACTTGCCCATGTTACACTTGTGAAAATTTCAGTCGTGCTTATATATCTCATTTAGTGCGATCGCAGGAAATATTAGCTTATACTTTGTTGACTATTCATAACATCACCGAATTAATTCGCTTTACTCAAAAGATTCGAGCTTCAATATTAAGTGATCGCTTTATAACAGATTTTGGTCATTGGTTGCAACCTTCAGCTATTGATTTAGAAAAAACTCAGGACTAATCATGATCCTCAATTCGTAATCAATCTAAAATCTAAAATCCAAACCATGTTAAAATGTATATCGCATATAAAAGCTGTATTTGATTATTAGGTGGATTTAAACAAACATGGAAGCAGCACTCTTACTAGCAAAACTGCCTGAAGCTTACCAAATCTTCGACCCCTTGGTAGATGTTTTACCTGTTATTCCCGTTTTCTTCTTGTTACTTGCATTTGTTTGGCAAGCCGCAGTGGGTTTCAGATAAATTACCCATCTTTTTTGGACAGGTAATACACACCTGTCCTATCTTTTATATAAAATTAATAGTTCTTAATATTTTGCCATAAATCAATATAATTAATCCAGTCGCATCCTAAATTACCAGGAATTTACTATGGGCAATATCAAATTTGTGAAAGAGAATCAGGAAATAGTGGCCGCAGACGGTGCTAATCTCCGACTTAAAGCTGTAGAAAATGGGATTGATATTTATACATTTATCAGTAAAATCACTAATTGTGGTGGTGCTGGCCAATGTACTACCTGCGTTGTCCAAATTACCGAAGGAATAGAAAATCTTTCTCCCCGCACGGATTTAGAAAACCGCAAATTCAAAAACAAGCCCGATAACTACCGTCTAGCTTGTCAAACTTTGGTTAATGGACCTGTTAGCGTAATTACTAAACCTTGAGGACTTGTGAAAAATTTGGCTTCACTCTGTCATCTATGATGCTATTCTAGAATTGTTAACTCGAAATTACATAAAGGGCTATCTTGCTATGCAAGTTAATGATTTGGGTTTCGTAGCGAGCATTTTGTTCGTATTAGTACCTGCCGTGTTTTTAATCATGCTTTACATCCAAACTGCTCGCAATGAAAGTTAATTAAAAGCTTTGCGAAAGGCATTAGCTTTTGTAAGCATTTAAAAATTGGTGGAAAAGATAGTTAATACTCAGACTACAAAATAAAAACCCCCCTCAACTAAATATAGTGCAGGGGTTTTTATTTAACAATCGCTAATATGAAGACATTACCCAATAGTGCGTACCAAGAGAACCGGAGAGGTAGCATTAACACGGACATAATCAGATAAAGATGAGCCAATGAGTCGATCTATATCTACAAAGCTCTTAGCAATGGAGGGGCGACGATCTGGAGAACCAATTAATAATAGGTCTATATTCAAATCTCTACTTAAACGACAAATTTCTTCCCCAGGTTTACCACTGCTAGTCACACAACGCACTGCTACAGACTGCCTTTCTGCTTCTGCCATAGCCATTCCCAATACAGAATTTCTCTCCGGTTGGAGGTCCGTAATTCCTGATAATTTACCACCTAAATCTGTATTGATATTAGCTAAAACTAATTGTCCACCGACAACACCTCTAAGCAAGAACAAAGCTAAATTTAAAGAGTTTTTAGCAGATTCAGAATTATCCATTGCCACCATCACACGTTTAATATTTTTAACATAAATGTCATCTTTCACCAACAACATGGGACGGGAAGACAATTGAAAAACGTACTGACTGACGGAATTGGATAAAATTGATTGTAACCGCTTCATTCCTCGTGAACCCATAATAATCAAGTCGGCTTCCATTTCATCAGCGACTTGACAAACTACATCCTTGGGATCACCTTGACGTAAAATAGAAGAAACTTGACTGGGATCTAAGTTTAAATACTGAATAGCCTTAGCGAGAATTTTGCCCCCTTCTTCCCATTTATCGGTCATTACAGCGGCAGTGCTTTGTGGAGTTACAACATGAAGAACTGTAACTTTTGCTCCTTGAAATGAAGGCATTTCTTTCAAGTTCTTGAGCATTTCTTCCGCGTGTCCCAGTCCAGAGACAGCCAGCAAAATTTTTTGGATCATGTTTACGTCTTTGCCGTAGAGGTTTTTGTGGTTTTTGCTACTAGTATTGAGCTTCAGATGTTTTTCTGATATACTAAATAACCAAGTTAAGTATTTAGGCATAAATAAACTGATTAGTAGTCAACTTAATACCAACAAGTAAGGGATGAATATTAAGTTTCTTTACGCCTAGTTACGGGAAGTTACGATCAGGTTATCTATTTATCTATTATTAAGCATACTGCTAATTTTGCCCGATAAAATTAATAAAATATGATGTTGGTGATTATTTCTCATCTATATTAATTTTTTTGAATTTAAGTTAACTATTACTGAAAAATCGCCACATCTGTATTTTATGATGGAGAAAATATTGTTTTCTGTCAACTTAGTTTACACAAGAGGTTAATACTGATTATTAATAGACCCTACTGTTGATGTGGTAATTTTCGATGTATTTAGATTAACTTCTAAAAAATCCTGATTTTTGAGAATTTGATAGAGATTTACATCTTTTTCCAATAAACAGGCGTGACCGCTATTTGGGAGAATAAATGTCCGAGTATTTGGTAAAATATCCGCCAATTTAGCGATTTCCCTCACGGAAGGTAACAAGAGGTCGCTACCACTACCAATAAGTAGAACTGGTTGTGTTAGCTGTTGTAAGTCTTTTTTCTCAACTTGAAAATTCCGCAGCAATGACAACCGAGAATTTATAGTTTCTGCGGGAATAGAACGCATAGCTGTGAGCAGTATCAGACGCTCACTTTGAGAAATTCGTGGTAACGAGGCCAGAAACGGTAATAAACCTAATGCACCCATATTAAATAGGGATGATGGCACAAATGGCGTAAACTGAGATATCCAACCAAAAAAAGAGTGCTGCTGGAAAGATGAAGCGGGATTAATTAAAATAATACGTTTAAATAACTGTGGTGATTGGGTTGCTACTTGCATTGCTAAACAACCACCAAAAGATTCACCACATAGGTATATTGGCCGTTGACAGCTTTTTTCTAATTCAGCATGAATCAAGTCTAAAACATTTTTTGCTAAAACATCCCAGGTAGTTAGGTAATTTCTGGGTATAGATAAACAACGAACGTCTAAACTTGTTGCTAATTGGGGGATTTGAGATTGTAATAATTTACCAGTTCCGTCCATTCCTGGTAAATAGATAAATAAAGGAGATTCTGATTGTACTGGTTTTGGAGTTAAAAAATAAGGTTTAGAGTCAACTGCTGGCATTTTCCTGATTTTTATGCGTCTATTCTATCTTTAACTTTACCCTTTTCTTAATCCAGATGGGGATGATCGGAGAATTTTTATTTTTCTTCCCTTCACTAAAATCAACTTTTCCAGATAAAAAACCACCCACTCTGAAACCAAGATTACAGAATTTATAGCGATTTGTATTCATCATATATAAGTATGCGAAAACATTCAATCCTTCTAATTGATAATAACGTCAAATTGTCCATTATTACTTAAAGAATCTGATATGCAATAGAGTTTTAGTTAGTGTATTCTCTGTAACTACTAATGAAATCAACAGGTTTTACCATAATCATTAGTAAATACTTTCTCTGATTTGACAAGAAATCCGGTGGATTTGTAGAAGTAATTAAAAAATTCTTCAGCCCATAAACTTGTTATCCTTCAGAAAAAGTTTGGAAAAAACAGGAGCAATGTTATATAATTGCGTAGTTTTGTCTAAATAATCTAAATTGTTAATAGAGAAAACTGATTAATAATAATTTGCTTTTATTATCCATGAATTTAGTGAATAAAACCGAAAAAACTTTTGCACTGACAACACCGCTATATTATGTTAACGATGTTCCCCATATTGGCAGTGCTTATACAACTATAGCAGCAGATGTAGTCGCCAGATTTAATCGCTTACAGGGTCATAAAGTGCTACTGATTACAGGTACAGATGAACACGGACAAAAAATTCAGCGTTCAGCAGCCAGTTTAGGAAAAGCACCACAGGATTTTTGTGATCAAATTGTTCCCAGTTTTCTCAGTTTATGGGATTTACTGGATATTCAATATGATCGCTTTAGTCGGACTACAGCACCCCGTCACCAAGCCATAGTGAAAGAGTTTTTTCAGCGAGTTTGGGAAAATGGGGATATCTACCAAGGAGAACAAAAAGGTTGGTACTGTGTTTCCTGTGAAGAATTTAAGGAAGAACGGGATTTACTAGAAAATCAACGCTGCCCCATCCATACTACCAAACAAGTGGAGTGGCGCGATGAACAGAACTATTTCTTCCGTTTGTCTAAATATCAAACTCAGTTAGAGGAATTTTACCAATCTCACCCTGATTTTATCCAACCGGTCAGCAGACGAAATGAAGTTTTCAATTTTGTCGCTCAAGGTTTACAGGATTTTTCGATTTCCCGGGTAAATCTTGATTGGGGTTTTCCTGTGCCGGTGGATTCTCAACATACATTGTATGTATGGTTTGATGCTCTGTTGGGTTATGTTACAGCATTGTTAGAACCAGATGTAGAACCAACTTTAGCTAATGCTTTACAAACATGGTGGCCGATTAACCTGCATTTGATTGGTAAAGATATCTTACGCTTTCATGCTGTGTACTGGCCAGCAATGCTAATGTCTGCAAGGTTACCTTTACCAGATAGGGTGTTTGGACATGGGTTTTTAACTAAAGATGGTCAAAAAATGGGGAAAACTCTGGGTAATACTCTTGATCCTATCGCTTTAGTCGAAAATTATGGTAGTGATGCCGTTCGTTATTACTTCCTTAAGGAAATCGAATTTGGTAAAGATGGCGATTTTAATGAAATCAGGTTCATTAATGTTTTGAATGCAGATTTGGCAAATGATTTAGGTAATTTGTTAAATCGGACTTTAAACATGGTGAAGAAATACTGTGCTAGTCAAGTACCCTCCGTTAACCAATCGGCTATTCCAACGGAAAATCCTTTGAAAACAATGGGTTTACAGTTGGGAGAAAAGGTGAAACAAGCATACACAGCATTAGCTTTTAATGAAGCCTGTCACTACGTTTTATCTCTGGTACAAGCCAGTAATAAATTTATTGATGATCAAGCTCCTTGGTCATTATATAAACAAGGTCAACAGGAAGAAGTCGAAGTGGTGCTATATGCGGTTCTGGAATCTGTAAGACTAGCAGCTTATCTTCTATCGCCAATTATTCCTAATATTAGCAGTGATATTTATCAGCAATTAGGCTGGGGAATTAATTTTAATGAACAAAAAGAAAGTGCAATTTTAGCTCCTTTTTGTACTCACTCAACATGGGGAATACTATCCGATCAACAACTTTTGGGGACACCCAAACCAGTTTTTAAACGGATAGAAATATCAAAATAAAAAGATTATTTTGGGAACTGCGAATTCCTGCAAAAAACGATTCGGGGCTAATACTTACAGCTAATAGCTAGTTCAAGGAGTTAGATTTTATGACTTCTGATGTATTAGCCCCGGAGACTGATCATAAGCAACTCTAACAAGTAGATAGTTAGGAATTTCTATCATAACAGGAATAACAACACAAGGTATGACAACTATGCTGAACAATTTTGAAAACGAATCAATATTTACCCCAGAACAAGTTTTGGAAAATCGGGGTCGGGTGGCTATCTTTATTGATGGCTCAAATTTATTTTATGCGGCACTACAACTAGGAATCGAAATTGATTATACTAAGTTATTGTGCCGTTTAACTGGCGGATCAAGGCTGTTACGGGCTTTCTTCTACACAGGGGTAGATCGGACAAATGAAAAGCAACAGGGCTTTTTATTGTGGATGCGTCGCAATGGTTATCGAGTCATTGCTAAGGATTTGGTACAGTTACCAGATGGTTCTAAAAAAGCTAACTTAGATGTGGAAATAGCTGTTGATATGATGGCATTGTGCGATTCCTATGATACCGCAGTTTTAGTCAGCGGTGACGGCGATTTGGCCTATGCTGTTAATTCTGTCAGCTATCGTGGGGTGAGGGTAGAGGTGGTGAGTTTACGTTCTATGACTAGTGATAGTTTAATTAATGTTAGCGATCGCTATATTGATTTAGAAGCTATCAAAGAAGATATTCAAAAAACTCCTCGTCAAAGTTATCCATATCGGCCATTGTCTAGTATGGGTTTTTTGGAAGATGATCGAGATAGTCACAGACATCTAGAAGTTCCAGAATAATGCAACATTCACAAGGTAGGGAGAATGGAAAACAAAATTCAAAACATCAGAGGGGAACTAAAAATCATTCTCCCCACTTCTATTTATTTTTTGGGTTAAGATTACCAACTAACTTGTTTTACCTGTCTTTGATCTTATGCTTGGGCTTATGCTTATCTGCTTGCGGTCATCCACCATCTACTCACTCAAAAACTAAGTCACCATCCCCACAAGAAGATGACACGAAGTTAACTTTTTTTGGGGTGGCTTTAGAACAGTTTGACGAGGTGGGGAGGCCAATTTGGAAAGTTAAAGCCAAAGAAGCAAAATACACAGCAGATAAACAAATGGGTCAGGTACAAAATCCTCAAGGAGAACTTTACCAAGATGGAAAAGTTGTCTACCAAATTAAAGCAGAAAAAGCTGACATTAAGCAAGATGGTAAGCAACTATTTCTTCAAGGTAAAATTGTAGCTACTGATCCCCGTAATGGGATTGTCTTCCAAGGTAATGAGTTAGAATGGCGACCTCAAGAAGATTTATTGATTATTCGCAATCAATTAAACGGTAATCATAAACAATTACAAGCAGTAGCCCAAGAAGCTAAGATAAAAACCCGTGAAAAACGGGTAGAATTTTCAGGAGGAGTAGTTGCAAAATCCACAGATCCACAATTACAAATGCGAACTGAACATTTAATGTGGCATATTCAGGAGGAGAAATTATTTAGCGATCGCCCCATCCAAATAGAAAGATATAAAGATAAAAAAATTACTGGACGTGGTAACGGTAACGCCGCAGAAATTAACTTAAAAACTCAAATTGCGATTCTTAAACCACTGGCAAAATTAGAGTTAATAGATCCACCGATGCAAATAACTAGTAACTCAATCACCTGGAACATTAACAAACAAAATATCACCACAAATTCCCCGATTCAGGTATCCCAATCTGCTGAAAATCTCACGGTCACTGCTAATCAGGGACAAATGAACATACCAGAAAACACGGTTTATCTCACTGGTAAGGTCAATGCAGTTGGGAAACATCGTCAATCTTTAACATCAAATCAACTTACTTGGTATTTAGATAAAAAATTGTTAGAAGCTCAAGGAAATGTAGTTTATCGTCAAATTGAACCAAAATTAACTTTTCAAGGAGAAACCGCCGTTGGTAATTTAGAAACAGAAAATATTGTTGTTAAAGGTGGTAATTCTACTGGAGGTAGAGTAGTTACAGAAATTATCCCCCAGGAAAGTAGGTAACACAGGGAGCAGAGGAGAAATTATTTCTTCTTCTCCCTTCTTCCTAACAACGGACAACTAGTTTTTATACAAAATTTCATTGCGATTAGCTGCACCAAAATTTGGCAAGGAATTATCTAAATGAGGTGTCAGAGTATCAGGAATATCAGTAGCTACTTCTAATTCTTTTTCTAAATGTTGGAGAAGTTTATCTTGTTGAACCCGAAAAGCCGACACATTTCCACCACGATTGATGATTGTAAACCAAACCAGACCGCGATCGCGTGTAGGAACGACTCCAGCTAAAGCGCTCACATCATTGAGAGTACCAGTTTTTATTACCGTTGCTCTGGGCATATGTCGAGAATGTATTGTCCCTCTGTTATCCAGTCCAAAGGTAGGAAACAAATCAGCTAAAGTTAACTGATAGGAACTAGCCTCCCGTTGTAAGGCCATAAACATAGCACAAACGCCTCTGGGCGAAATTCGATTTTCTTTCCCTAAACCAGAACCATTAATCAGGAGAATTTCCGACTTGGGAAATCTAGCAACTTGGGCTGCTGCGGTACTAACTACATCGGCTCCTCCCACGGAATCGGCTAACATTTCCGCAATGTCGTTATTACTAAAAACGTTCATTTCCTTAATGAGTTTTTGCAAGGGTAAGGAAAAATGACGTACCAGCAAGGTTTGTCCAACTTTGGGTTGGGTTTCGACTTTGATATTACCAGTAATATTAACTTGGTGATTTAATGTTTGTTTGAGTAATTGACCAGCTAAAAAAGGATGACGTTGGAAATTCATAGCAAAATTCCCCGTAATCACCAAATTTCCCTTTACTTGTTTAATACCCATTTGATTGAGAGTCTTTCCCAGAGCGATCGCTTCTTGGGAAACAAACATAGGATCACCACTACCAGTAATCACTAAATCACCCCGTACGACCCCATTTACTATCGGTCCGGTGCTACTAACTAAAGTCTCAAATTGGTGATCTGGTCCCCAAGCTTTCAAGGCCACCAATGAAGTAGCAACTTTAGTTAAAGAAGCAGCAGGTAAAGGTATGGTACCTTGATGATTAGCCATCAGCATCGGACCCGACTGCAACCAAATCCCCTGAGAGGACATGAGGTTTTGGTCAATTAATTTTGACGTGATCAAACCGTGAAGATATTCTTGGACTGTAATAGCTCCTGCTGGGCTAGGATCAGGGACGAGAATCAAGCTGGAGCTACCTTGCCAAGCTAAGAGACTCAAGGCTTCTAAAGGTTGAATTTGCACTTTAGCCATTTCTAGCCATATAGAAAACAAACTTGATCCTAATAATTCCAGCATAGTTAAATTCCTGTATTGGTTAATTGGTAAAAGTTTTCTTTAATTTTATAGACGTAAGTCATACCATAAGACTATTTTAAATTCCCTCTTTTTTCTAGCGACTTGTACTAATATACAAGCCTAATTATATTTGTCAGCATTGAGTGATCAAATAAGAATTCACTAAGTCAGAATAATTGTCAAATCAGCTTAATATTTGACAGCCCAGCATAGCACCTGCAGCAGCTACGCTCAAGCCATTTGTTATGTTTAAATTTGGTAAATTTTGCCTAATTAGGAAACACCAATAAATAAATTACCCAATTTTGTGGGATGGGTATCCTGCCCGTCCTTGATGATTAGCGGGCTTTTCTTCCCGCACCACAAGAAATTTTTGGGTATTTTTTTTAATTGGAAGTCTCTTAATATCTTGGTATAATCTATTTCCTTTCTGGATGCAATACTTCCTCTGGAGTGGTACCCATCTGATTAATTACCGCAATCATTTGATATAAACGCCCTAAATTTTGTTGTTTAAAATTCAAAACTAACCGGGGTAAATCAGAGGTTTCGTCTTGTTCCTCTTGTGGTAGTGCTTGACTTTTAATAATTTTACCTGCCACCAGGATATCATTGAAATCAGTATTCAGTAATTCCACTTGAGCATCTGATAGATCTTCTCTCAATCGGATCACAAATTGATCACCAACATAACGACTAGAGTGATAAACTCGGTAAAATTCGGTGATGGCATGACAAGCAACTTCTAGATTATCTGTAATAGTGTATAAACTAGGATCATCTGGACTAATAAGCCCTGTTTTTACCAATTTTTCATTAATATATTCACCCCAAGAATGCCAATAATCACCTCCTGGTTGATCAATTAACACTAAAGGAATTGGTCCAAATTTGCCTGTTTGACTTAATACTATACATTCAAAAGCTTCATCTTGAGTACCAAAACCACCAGGAAACAAAGCCACAGCATCACTTTCTTTGAGGAAAAATAACTTGCGAGTGAAGAAGTATTTAAAATTAATTAGTTTAGCATCACCTTTAATAATTGGGTTAGCTTGTTGCTCAAAGGGTAACTGAATATTTAAACCAAAGGAATTTTCCTTACCAGCGCCCTCTTGACCAGCTTGCATAATCCCCCCACCACCACCTGTCATAATCATAAATCCTAGCGCAGAAACAGCGCGACTAAATGCAACTGCCATTTGGTATACCGATGAATCTGGTGCTAGACGAGCAGAGCCAAAAATAGTAATTTTCCGAACATGACGGTAGTTATAAAACAACTGGAAACCACATTCCATATCTGCTAAAGCGGCGGATAGTATTTTCCAATCAAGACGTTCAATATCACTATCAGCAAGACGCAAAATTGTGGTGAGTGATTGCTGAATAAACTGCCGATGTTTTAGTGTTGGTAAACGGTCTATTAATTCAGCAATATCCGCTTGGAGAGAATCTAATGAAGAAAAAGACGCTTCAGGGGTCATACTTACTGCCGCAATAATGGCATTATATTCTAACTCAAGTTACTAGTACAATGGGGCGTAAGTCAACTAACAATAACTAAAAATCCCTAAAAGGCTTATGTAATTTGCTGTTGGAATTTACTTAGCTGTACTAGTAACTTAGGTTATTTTACATGATATTTCCTATACTGAATGCAATTATTACAATACAGGTTTCTCAGTAAATAAGCTTTATAGTCTCTTGATGGTGACTATGTTCATTTTATCATCAAGCCGTCAAGGATGGGGCTTGTATCCCGCATTTTTGGTTAATGAATAACTCTAACAGGAGTTTGTTGCCTATGGGGTTGTAAGATACTTTTCCACAGTGGTAGATAAGGTTGTTTTAGGGACAGCGCCGACAACCATATCTACTTTTTCTCCACCTTTGAAAATCATTAATGTAGGAATACTGCGAATACCATACTGACTAGCAATTTGAGGATTTTCATCAGTATTAACTTTGACAACTTTTAATTTTTCTCCATACTGATCAGCGATTTCATCTACAACAGGACCTACCATGCGGCATGGACCGCACCAAGGTGCCCAGAAGTCAACTAATACGGGTACGTCGCTATCGAGTACCTCTGCCTTAAACGTAGAATCTGTAACTGGTGCTGCTGCTGACATACCTAAAAACCCTCACATAAGATATTTCTGAGCTTGGTGAAAATTCTACCATAGCAAAAATGTCCTCTTAAAGGCAAAGGATGTATATTTCTAGGAAATTGGAAAATGAATCCCTAACATAAGGAACCGCCCGAACATTAGTCCGGGCGGAGTGTGGTGTGAGGAGTGAACGGAAACATTTGTCTCCGCCAACTCTATTGTAGGCTAGATATGTGATTTTTCCAGTCATTCTGAAAGTTGTTGTTCGTTGTCAGTTGTCGGTTGTCAGTTGTTAGCATAAAACCCTTACCAATGACCAATCACCAATCACCAATCACCAATCACCAATGACCAATCACCAATCACCTTTTAAGTTATTTACCCATGCCTAACTGTTGGGCTTTTTGGTAAACCTTACCCTCAGTTAACAGAGAAGGAGCAATGACCACCTCAACTTGCTGCATTTCCTTAATGTTTTTAGCGCCTAAAGTTCCCATACTGGTCTTTAAAGCTCCTAAAAGATTATGAGTACCATCATCTAAACCTGCTGGGCCTCGGAGTATTTGCTCTAGAGTTCCTGTAGTACCAACACGAATCCGAGTCCCACGAGGTAATACGGGGCTAGGAGTTGCCATACCCCAATGATAACCGCGGCCAGGGGCTTCGATGGCTCTAGCAAAGGGAGAACCAATCATCACACCGTCTGCACCACAGGCGATACATTTACAGATGTCTCCACCAGTGATTAAACCACCGTCAGCGATGATGGGGATATATTTTCCGGTTTCCCGGTAATAATCATCTCTAGCGGCTGTACAATCAGCGATCGCTGTAGCTTGAGGTACGCCTACACCCAGCACTCCACGAGAGGTACAAGCTGCACCAGGTCCAATACCTACTAATACTGCTGCTGCTCCAGCTTTCATCAACTCTAAAGTGACTTGATAGGTTACACAATTCCCCAAGGCCACGGGAATGGGCATAGAACGGCAAAATTCGGCTAAATCAAGGGGAGTAATAGATTCTGGGGAGAGGTGAGCAGTAGAAACTACGGTAGCTTGGATAAAAAATAAATCTGCTCCAGCTTTGGTTACTACTTCACTATATTTGCTCGCACCTGCTGGAGTGGAACTAACTGCTGCAATACCACCTTGTTGTTTAATTTCCTGAATACGTTTTTCAATTAATTCCGGCTTTATTGGTTCGGCATATAATTCTTGCATGAGGCTGACAAATTCATCTTTGCCCACGGAGGCAATCCGATCTAAAATCGGTTCTGGGTCAGCATAGCGAGTTTGGATACCCTCTAAATTAATTACTCCCAATGCCCCCAACTGGGACAAGCGAACAGCCATTTTTACATCAACTACACCATCCATTGCACTGGCAATAATGGGGATTTCTCGCTCAATATTGCCAATTTTCCACTTAGTATCAGCTAAACTCGGGTCGAGGGTTCTGTTACCAGGGACTAAAGCAATTTCATCAATTCCATAGGCTCGACGAGCCACTTTTCCGCGCCCAAGTTGAATTTCCACGCTTTAAATCTTCCAACACTGTTTAAGCTAGGGTATCAAATTGTGGTGATATTGGGAATTGTTCGCCAATTAAAAATTAAAAATTAAATATCTCAAAAATCGCCTCCCTCATATCCCCACTAACTTAATCTTCATCTATCACTTATTTTTACCCTGAACGGTTGCACCTCGCAGACTATTAGCACCAGTATAACCTGTAGCTACCCAAATAATTGCCCTAGCACCATCCCGAATAGACTTTTCAATGGGTTCTGGTGAATTTTTTGAGGGAACTGATACGGGTTTAAAATTCATACCTCGACTACCTAAAACAATTTCACCAACGATAGAAGCACGACGCATATGAAAATCAGATGTAATTAAATAAATACTTTTGATGCCACGAGACTGCAATTCATCTACTATGGTGGTAAAGTTGGTAACTGTGTCTACGGCCTCATAATCTAAGTTTAAACGCCGGGGATCAATTCCTGCATTAACAAATATCTTTTTGGTATGCTGAGGTGGACTGCCTCCAGATATCCAGATGGGTATATTTGGATATTGATGCGCTAATTTGGCTGTAAACTTTTCCCTTTCTAAAAAGCGAGTAGAACCACCCAAAACTAATATTGCTTGTGGTTGTACAAATTGGTTTTGTATTACTTTGTACCCGCACCAAATCAATAATGGTAGAAAACAAGCCATAATCCGCATAAATTTATCTGTAAACGGTAGCTTGTTTAACGCTCTATAGATATGTCTATTCGGACGAGAATTTTCTTTAAAAATCAGCACAATAAACGATAATTATGATGGTTAATATCGGTTTTGGCAAGGTAGACCTGAAAATAATTTGGTAATTTCGTATCTTTTTTGTAATCAGATTTAAATTTTTAAGTAGTTCAGTATGAGCAATATCCACCTTTATTGGGGATAATTAACGCCAATCTCACTAAACTCACAAAAATGCTCACAATTACAAAAAAAGGGAACAGGGAACAGACTCTTATACACCAGTTTAAAGCTCAGTCAAAAAAAAGATGTTTTAAAAAGATGCGTAGCACGAAAAAAACAGTGCCATTATTTCAATTTCATGTTTTTAAACATGAGTTTTTACTGTTAGAAAGTTGCCCGTTAAGAGTTCCTTCTGAATAATACCTTATCAATTTTCTGTAGGTTGGTTTAAGAAATACCACAACCCAATGCTCATGTTTGGTTTTACGTTTTAATTCAACCTACAAATCAAGGCCTTTGCCAATTTAAACAAGGTATTAAGTTACTCAAGTGTCTACTTTTTGTCAAGTTTTATATTTAATGACTATTGTAGAAAGTGGAGGGTAAGGTTTAAATTAGTATATACCCTATAAAATTATGTGCTTGCTGTACTATTATGGAAAATCAACACGGACACGCTACTCAGTCTAGCGCATTTTTGCTAAAACTGTTATTATTTTCGATTTTACTTTCGCTATTAATTAAATATGCTGCTCCGTTTTTATCGATTTCAGCAACTATAGCCAATGTACTAATTATGGTTTTATCACCGACTATGATCATGGCAACTGTTTTAATATGGAGAATACGAACACAAAAACAAAATTAACAGCAAAAAATATAGTTAGTGCTCCTAAAATCAGTTAATCTAATGGCATTGGCATAAAAAGCATCTTACTAAGCAGGGGGGGCTCGTTTGTGAACCTTGGTCAATGGATAGGTTTAATCGCCTTAGGAATATCTTTATATATATTATGGCATCTTAGGGACGTTTTGCTACTAATATTTGCTGCTGTTGTTTTAGCGACGACTTTAAATCGGTTAGCACGACGCTTCCAAACTTTAGGAATAAAACGAGGACTGGCCGTTTTATTGTCCGTGGGGATTTTCTTTGCGGGTGTGGTCTGTTTTTTCTGGTTTGTTGTACCACCTTTTGTCCAGCAATTTCATGAACTCACCTATAGAGTTCCCCAAGGATTTAAAAGTTTTAATAATTGGGTTGATGTCCAAAGATCTCATATTCCTCCACAATTATTACCCTATATACCGAATTTAAATAGTTTAATTGAACAAGCACAACCGCTATTTAATCGCCTATTAGGTAACTCTTTTGCCTTTGTTTCAGGATCTTTAGAGGTTGTCCTGAAAATTTTATTAGTCCTAGTTTTAACAGGAATGTTTTTGGCTAATCCTGATGATTATAGAAAAGTATTTATCCGGCTATTTCCCTCGTTTTATCGTCTGCGGGTAAATGGGATTTTAGATAAGTGTGAAGTTTCTTTGGAGGGATGGGTTACTGGTGCTGGAATTGGGGTTTCTGTGGTTGGTATTATGAGTTTAGTGGGGTTATCAATTTTAGGTGTAAAAGCTGCATTGGCCTTGGGAGTATTAGCGGGATTTATGAATTTAATTCCTAATTTGGGTCCGACTATGAGTGTATTACCAGCTATGGCGATCGCTCTTTTAGATAATCCCTGGAAGGCTCTTTTTGTCTTTATTCTCTACTTTATAATTCAACAAACTGAAAGCAATTTTATTACACCTTTAGTTATGGCACATCAGGTGTCTTTATTACCAGCGGTTACTCTTATTTCTCAATTATTCTTTGTCACATTTTTTGGATTTTTAGGATTATTTTTGGCACTTCCTCTTACTGTTGTGGCAAAAATTTGGGTTCAAGAAGTTTTAATTAAAGATGTCTTAGATCAATGGGGTCATGATCAGGAAGATCATCAAGAATTATTAGTAATTAATGAATCGTCTAATGGAAATGATGATGACGGTTGACGGTTGACTGTAAAAAATACTAGTATAATTACTGTTGATAAGGGATTTTACTTGGGTAAAAACCAAACACTGTAAAGTTTTATTGCAGGATTTAACACTTCTGTTTTCTTGGATTTCAATACGTGATATATATATCAATATTTGGGTAATTTGACATTTTACAAGTTGATTTGATAAATGAACTGTTATCCACAAAATGCTCATCTTCTTGTCATTCAAAATAAAGGTTATCAGACATTATGGATGCAATTTATAAGGTTTGGGATATTATTTGGGATAATGATCTATTCCATTGGACAACTGTTACAGTTCTTGGTGTAGCAGTAGCTTATGAAATATATACAGTTGCACAATACTCCAAACAGTCCAATTTTGATATAGAAGTAATTAGGCATTTATCCGGTAAGAAAGTTAAAATAAATCAAAAGAATGTAAACTCTTGGATTAACGATCATTTAGAAACAGAAAATGATAAACCTATTATAAACAATAATAAATATATCCTCAAACAATATCCCGATATTTTTAACGAATCTACTCGTAGTAACTTACGTTTTATTGGTACTCTGTGTACCGCTATTGGTGTATTAGGAACATTTTATGGTATTCAAGCAGGAATAGGAGGTATTCCTTTAGGTAGTTTAAACAAGACAGATGCTTTAATGGAAGCAGTAGGAACATTATTAGAAGGTATGAAAACTGCATTTTCTACATCTTTAATGGGATTAGGATGTGGAAGTTTATTTACAATTTTTTTGTTTTTTACAGACTCGATTAAACAATCCCAACACGATAAACTAAGAAAGAGTTTACACAGAATTACTGTTACTAAAAAAGATGGACGTGATGATGCAGTTAATAGTTTAAAAGAAATAGCTGCAAGTTTTAGAAACTTTGATGTTCAAGCTAATTCAAGAGCATCTCAAGCATTAGAAAAAGTAGCTCAAAATCTTGATGCTAGAATTATTGGTACAGAAGTAGGAAATGCAGTTAGTATTCAATTAGATAGAACAATTGAAACTAGATTAACTCCTGTATTTAATAACATTGCTGATTCCCAAAAAACATTAACCGAAATTAGCACAGTTCAAAGAACTATACTGGAAAACTTAATTATTGAAATGAAAAATCAATTAATTATTCCATTAGTAGATAGACTAGATCAAAGTGCAACTTTAACTCAACAAGCATCCGCAGCAGTAACTAAATTAAATAATGAATTAGGAGGAATATCTGAAAAATTAGCTGATTCAATTGTGACTATTCAACAGTTTCAACAAGAGACATTAGGAGAATTAAATAATTTTGCTAGTAGCTTACAATCTACCTTACATGATTTCCAAAGAGACACCACTAACGTTTTACAAGAAACAGGAGTTTCTATTACTAAAGCAGTGGAAACCAGTATTACAGGTATGGAATCTCAACGGGAAGCATTTCAAGAAAGTGCAGAACAAGCAGCAAATACATTTAAAGGTATTCGAGAAGATTTAGAACAATCTTTAAAAACTCAATCTGATCAGCAAAAAGAGATATTACAAGTAGTTTATTCTCGATTTTTACAAATATTAAATAAAGCTAATGAAAACTTCACAACTCAAACTCAAACTTTAGAAACTGTAGGTAAAGAAGCATCACAATTAATGAATAATGCTAAGGAAAACTTAGAACAAACATTAACTAATATTGATGATACTTTACAAAATACCCGTGTCACTGTACAAGAGGAATTACAAACATTTAGAATTGAATATCAAAATAGTTTAACTCAATTCTTTAATGAACAAAATCAATTATTAGAAGGTACATTAGGAACTCAAAGAAATGCTTTACAAGAAGTTGTTGATAATTTACGTGATGCTTTCGCAGAAGAAACCCAACGGAGACAATCATTAATGAATGATTTAACTAATACTATTAATGAAGTCACTAGAGGTATGAATGAAATTGATCAGGTAACTAATACTATGCAAACAAGAGTGAGAGAAATACAACAATTAGCAGCAGCAATGGGTTTAAACTCAGGAGAAAGATTAACCCAATTACAAGAATTGTCTCGAAATATTGGTACAGTAACTCAAGAGTTTAATACACTTCTTCATAATTGGGAAAATCATCTCAATCAATATATTAATACATCAAAAAATCATCTTGATCAATATATAGATAAATCAACAAATTGGCAAACTGAATTTTTTAATCAAGCTGATAGTTCAATTGCAAAAGTATGTAGTGGTTTATTAGAAACTGCTAACGTTTTAGTTAAAATTGAAAATGATCGTCGCTGGAATCAATAATGTATTTTGATATATTTTCCTAACCTCAAAGTAAATTACCAAAAATCAACATCAACAGGTAAATTATCCCATGTTTAATGATGTCAACTTCAACAAAAATCACGATGATCAAGATGAAGAAAGTTCCGCAACTTATCTTTCTATTGGTGATTTAATGTCAGGTTTATTAATGTTTTTCGCTTTGCTTTTTATTACTGCTTTAATTCAACTAAATGAAGCCCAAAAAGACATTACTAGAATTTTAATAGGTCAATTAGAAGGTCAACTTAAAGCTAATAATATTGAAGCATCTATTGACCCTAATACCGGAGATATTAGCTTGAGAGATAGCATATTATTTGATACTAATAGTTCTAAATTAAATCCTCAAGGTGAAAAAACATTACAAAAATTAATCCCCATTTATAGCAAAGTAATTTTTGAAACTCCCAAAGTTAAAGATCAAGTTGAAAGAGTGATTATTGAAGGTCATACTAGTGCTTATGGTGACAATGATATCAACATGGAATTAAGTTTAATGAGAGCGTGGCAAGTTGCTAAATATACATTATATCAAATGCCATTTTCTAATAAAACTCATAAATCACAGTTAGAAAGAAAAATTATGGTAGTAGGAAGAGGTGAAAATGATGCTAAAACAGGAGATTTACCAACAGATAGAAAAGTAGTATTTCGTATTCAATTTAAAGGACAAGACTTAGGTAATTTAAACACACCAAAAAAATAGACCAAAAAAAAGAAACTTATGATTAATAAAAATCTCCATGAAATTATTCCACCAGATCATCAACCTCATAGATTAATTGCTCTAGCAGCACAACAGAAACCCAGTAATATTAATCTATCTATATTAGCATTGAAAGAAAAAATTGATCAAAATAGAGTTGAAGAAATTAGTTTTATAGAATGGATATGGTCTATTGATAATGATCAAGTTTGGGAAATTTTACCAGCATTAGACAGAAAACAATTATCTTTAAAAATTTGGCATATATCGTTAAATAACGAATGGTTATATTTTACCTTAGTTCGCCGTTTAGCTTGGTTTTTTAATGGTCAAAAAAATGTGATAATATCCGATTTAGTTAATAGTTTTTACACCTGGAGTAACTCAATTTCTGTACAGAATAATCTAGTTATTAAAATTTTGGTTGCTTTAGGAACAGATCAAACAAAAAGAGAACTGGTAAAAATTACCTGTGAACAAAATTTAACTCGCAATGAATTATTAAAAAAAATAAATAATGTATTACCAAATATTCCTATTTTCAAAGATTATGTTTTGGAAATATCACCTTATTTTACTAAAGTTCTACATCCAATTACATTGGATAAAGTTAATTGGTTATTACGTTGTTTTGATGAAATGGAAGAAACAAATCAAATTACTTCAGTGGAATATATCTTAAATCATCTTTCTACGTCCATAGTTGGTAATTTTCCTGAGTTGGTTAATTGGCTAAAAAATAACTATACTAATTCTAGTAAACAATCAAAATTATCCAGTCAAGCTAGACAGAAATTAAGAACTTGGATCGGTGCAGTTAATTATCAAGACTTTTCTAACTTAGTAGATTTAATTATTGATAAAATCTCACTTAGTACAACAGAACAAAAGCAGTTAAAAAATCGTCAAAGTTTTTGGTCTAATTATAGTAATAGTTTTGTCAGACTCAAAATTTTACTTCCTAGTCGTTCCTGTGATATCATCAATAATGATATTAGACTAGATCAAGATATTCAAATATTAGAAGATGATGGTAGCGATGAAACAGAAATATGTATTTTTGATTTAGGAAAAAATGGTTTTATTGTGGAATTTTTCAGAGGTAAAGGTAGTGAAACTAGATTATTTCCTCAAAATGATTATATAGAAAGTGTTTTATTTAGTTCTCAACCATTATCAGTAAAAAAGATTAGAAAATTAGGTAGTGAAAAACATGATCACGCTTATTTTTGGCAATGGTCTTGTGAAAAATTATTAAGAGTCAAATATAATATTATCCCCAATGAAGGAACTAGAGAATTTATTGTTATTTCTATCAAGTATACTAGTCCATCATCAGCAACATCAAATAAACCTATTCTGATAAGAGATAAAACTAGACATTATGAACAAACGAAACTGCGATATAATTTTCAATATGGTTTACCAGAACCTTCTGAAAATCAACTAGAAAGGAGAAAACGAGATCAAAGAAGATGGTTAAATGAAATTGAAAGATTAGAATTAGAAGCCAAACAATCATCATTATAACCATATAAATCACCATGAAAGATATTTTTAAAAACCCATCAATAGAAACATTAGTTAATGAAATTGTTGCTTTAAATCATAGTTGGAAAGCGGCTGTAGAATTATTTGGAGATGATAGTCCTTTATCCCAAAGTGCAAGAGATTTAAAAGGATGTTTACAGGTAAGATTATTACAGAGTTATCCAGATCAAGTTTATTTAATCATAGATAAAGAAACTTCAGAAACAGCAGGGGAAGAGTTATATAGTTTGTGTTTAGTAACTCCTATTAATAATCGTAATAATGCTGAACATCTACCTGTAAGAGTTGCGAAAAAATTACTTTCTCAGCAGGAAATTGCTAAACGTGAAAACGATGTGATGTAAAAATATCAAGTTCCTTAACGGTTGACTGTTTTCCGTTTCCAACCCCTGCTCCCCTAACCCTACTACATCAACCAAAGCCAGGAATTAACCGCTTTAATGCACGACCAGCAACATCACCATAGCGCAATTCACCACAAAGGATTTTACCCATAATCTGAGCGCCAGAGGGGCGTTTGACACCAACTTTGTAGCCAATTCCAGGGAAGCGGTAAAATGCTCCTGCTAGTTTTTGCGCCCAAGCCATATCAGTTCCCCATTCTTCATTAATCGCGTCAGTATAATTGCTTAGGGCATTGATATCACCACTTAAAGCATCATGAATAAATCCTGCAGCTAGAACACCGCTAAAAATAGAGGGACGAATACCTTCAGCGGTAAAAGGGTCAACAACACAAGCTGCTTCTCCTGCTAAAACTGCATTTTGGGTGTGTAGCTTTTGATTACCATCCCAAATACACAAAGGATGACCGTATTGTTTACTATTTTTGACATCTACATTAAAAGATTGAGCGTATTCATCTAAAATTTTCTTAAAGTCTTGGGGTTCACCACCGATAAATGTACCAACACCGATAGAATAACCGTCATCTTTAGGGAAATTCCAGATATAGCCGTTTTTGACCAAGCCAAACTCAAAGTGAATTGTGGTTTTCCTTTCAACCGTTGCGGGAATTTCAGCCTCTAATGCGCCAGCTAGACGGCGTTTACGGTCTTTAAAACCGAGCCATTTAGCCATTGGACCTTTTGCACCGTCAGCGGCGATCAGATAACGACCTGTGACTATTCCTGTATCCGTGGTAACATACCAAGAATCATTTTTAAATTCAATTCCTTTAACTTCTGTATTGTCTCGCAGTTCAGCCCCTTGGTTTTGAGCTTGTTGGACTAAAAAATGATCGAAAATATCACGCCGTACCATCCAAACCGGTTCTTTGGTGTCAATTTTTGATTCTACGGGATCGCCTAATTTCCAGGTAAAGCGCAAAGAATCCACTTTAGCGGAAATTGCAGGGCTAAAGTCAAAGTCGAACCATTGAGCGATCGCTGGGGAGACACCACCGCCACAGGGCTTATATCTGGGCAAGGATTCCTTTTCTAAAACTAAGACAGAGCGCCCCTTTTTGGCTAGATGATATGCTGCTGTTCCACCGGCCGGACCTGCGCCAACAATAATACAGTCGTACATAATGGCTAAAATTTAATTTTGCTTTTGATTTTAACTGAGTAGATTTCCCAGTATATATAAGGGTTTATGATTTTTTATAAATTTTTGGTGAATAGAATTTGGTGATTGTTGACTGTTAACTGTTAACTGTTAACTGTCAACCGTCAACCGTCACCGCTTTCCAGTTCTGAATTTAGACAGTAGTGATCTCTTTTTCCTTTTCTGCGAACAAGTGGTCAATTTTTTCTGTGTGCTTGTTCGTCAGTTTTTGGAGTTTGTCTTGTTGATCTCGTGCTTCATCTTCGGAGATTTCCGCACTTTTTTCCTGTTTGCGAATGGCATCGATAGCATCTCGGCGGATATTGCGAATTGCTACACGACCTTCTTCTGCATACTTAGCCGCAAGTTTGACAAATTCCTTCCGGCGATCGCTTGTTAGTGGGGGAATATTCAACCGAATCACCACACCGTCATTACTAGGAGTTAAGCCCACATCCGAAAGAGAGATAGCTTTTTCAATGATGTTTAAGCTGCCCTTATCGTAGGGCTGAATCAGGATGATTGAAGAATCTGGCGTGGTAATGTTTGCCAGGGATTTCAAAGATGTTGGTGTACCGTAATACTCGACTTGTACCTTATCTAACAAACTCGCATTGGCGCGACCAGTGCGAATTGTATTAAACGACCGTTGAGTTGCTTCAACAGTTTTCTGCATCGTCTCTTGAGCTTCAGCTAATTTCACAAGAACCTCCCACAAGGGTGCCAATAGATTCTCCCATAACTGCCCGGCGGATATTACCTCGCACCGTTAAGTCAAATACTAAAATCGGGAGATTATTTTCTTTACACAGGGCAATTGCGGTACTATCCATGACTCGCAAATCTTTAGCCAAAACGTGGGCGTAAGTAAGAGTAGTAAAACGCTTGGCATCGGGATAAAGTTTGGGGTCAGCATCGTAAATACCGTCTACCTTGGTAGCTTTAAAAATCACTTCTGCTTCAATTTCTGCCGCCCTTAAAGCCGCAGTGGTATCTGTAGTAAAGAAGGGATTACCTGAACCAGCCCCAAAAATTACCACCCGCCCTTTTTCTAAATGACGGATAGCACGTCGTCGAATATATGGTTCTGCTAGTTCTTGCATAGCGATGGCCGTTTGCACTCTTGTTTGAATTCCCATGCGTTCTAGGGAATCTTGAAGAGTCATGGCGTTCATAACCGTGGCAATCATGCCGATATAGTCAGCGGTTGCCCGATCCATACCTGCTGATGCTGCTTTAATGCCGCGAAAAATATTGCCACCGCCAACAACAATGGCCACTTGTACACCAGTGGCTATCACCTCTCCTATTTCTTTTGCTATTTCCTCGACCACTTCTGGGTCAATGCCGTAGCCTAAGTCGCCCATTAAGGCTTCACCGCTCAGTTTCAGTAAAACCCGTCGGTAATTCGTTCCCATGAAGTTCCGCTTTATGAAAAAAGTTGCAATTGCCTCCAATTTAAGATAGCAGTACAGTGACCATCTATGTCCAGTTAGATTGTCCACCATTGCAAAACTTTAATATTAAATTTACAAAAAATTGATATGTATTTATACCTGAACTTAGGCAATTTTCCTAAAATAGCAGGTTAAGCATTGCTTGGCCTAGATATATTTTAGGATATTTATACTTTTAATTACGCAATTTTCTTATTTGAGAAAATAGAATGTGAGTGGTAAACTATTTTTATTATTGCATTAACCATGATCAACTCTCCAAAAAGCTGGATTTGGCAAGATTTCCCCATTTGTTATCAAACTCAAGGTAATACCGGTCCGGCTGTAATCTTCATTCATGGTTTTGGGGCATCATGGTTACATTGGCGCAAAAATATTCCCGCTTTAGCTGCAAACTGCCGGGTTTATGCCATTGATTTAATTGGCTTTGGGGGTTCAGCTAAACCCAAACCAGGAGAAAAAATTAATTACACTCTAGAAACTTGGGGACAACAAGTAGCAGATTTTTGTCGGGAGGTGGTGGGTGAACCTGCGTTTTTGGTAGGTAATTCTATTGGTTGTATTGTAGCAATGCAAGCTGCGGTAATTAACCCGGATATGACTTTGGGAACTGCTTTACTTAACTGTTCTTTGCGATTATTACATGATCGTAAACGCGTTACGTTACCTTGGGTGAAACGGTTTGGTGCACCAATTCTCCAAAACTTTTTAGCGATTAAACCAGTAGGTGATTTCTTTTTTCATAGTCTAGCCCAACCACAAACAGTTAAAAAGATTCTTTTACAAGCTTATTCTAACAGGGAAACGGTAACAGATGAATTAGTAGATATTTTGATGGCACCGGCAAAAGATTCTGGGGCTGCGGCCGTATTTTTGGCTTTTACTGCTTATTCCAGTGGTCCTTTACCGGAGGATTTATTATCTATAATATCTTGTCCAGTAATTATTTTATGGGGAACGGCTGACCCTTGGGAACCTATTAATTTAGGTAGAGAGTTAGCCAATTTTCCCCAAGTACAAAAGTTTATTTCTTTAGAAGGTGTGGGACATTGCCCTCAAGATGAAGCTCCTGAGTTAGTAAATCCAATTTTACTTGATTGGATTGGTGAACAATTAAGTTGAAAGAGGGTTAAGAAATATCAGGAAAAATGAACTGTATCCAAGGGTTAATTTGGCTGAAATTTCATCTTTGATTATTACCAGTACCAACCGTGATGTCTGCGTCTGCGTCTGCGTCTACGGTCATGACGGTCATCACGGTAATCGCGGTTGTCATGATCATTGTGATTTTGATTGTGACCGCCTGATAGAAGCTGCTGTTCTTCTATGGATAACTCTACAACTAAATTAGATGGGACATTTTGATTTGACATAATAATGTGAAACTCAATTCTTTTTTTATTGTGTTATGACACCTATGCTCATTTTATAAAGATATTTCTGATCAATTTCATGATTCTATGGTTATAAATTAATAATTATAATTTCTATCCTTTGACATAAGTAGATTGGCGTTAAAAATTATTCTTATAGCAAGGTAAGAGTTGTGTTAACCTACTTACTACTGATATAAACTGTCATATTAAAAAATGAGAGAGGAGAAATTTAGACGTAAAATCTATGAAAATTTCTCCTCACTCTAGAAATAAAAAGCTGAAAACTAGGACTATTGAGAATAGCGAAGTTTATAGACTTTATTAAAAGAAAAAAGTATTAATCCCTATTCCCACCTTGACCATACATATGATCATTGTCATCACGTTGATATCGATCATCTTTTTGGTACTCACAGGAACGTTTTTTAGGTTTACAACAAGGTTGGTAATGGCAACATCCCCCGGATAAAAGTTGTTGTTCATCTGAGGATAATTCAACAAGTAAATTAGATTTGATGTTTGGATTTGACATAATTATTTACCTGAATAAATAGGTTAGAATTTACACGCTCAAATAGAAACAAAAGCTGTGTTAAATCCTATGCTCTATTTATAAATGTATTTTGAGAAAATTAAATTCTCCTGAAGTTATAAATCAAAAAACTAAAAGTATGAATTATAATTTCATACTTTATGGTAAGATAAATTGCAGTTAATTAAATAATTCAACCATGACTATTTTATGAGAAAAAATTATTTAAACAGTTAGGTAATGAATTAGTTAATTTATCACTACTGGCAGTAATAGTTAATAGGCTAAATGTGCAATAAAGTGCCATAGTGACTTGGGAAAATTTATATTTACTGGTTTGTGAAGTAGAATCACCTGAAGCCAGAGTTAAATCATTTTTTCCTTCAGTTTCGATATCAGTTTTTTGGAAGAGTAACTTACCTTCAGTGAATATATTTAACATAGGAGATATTTGCCCACCAACTAAAGATTCTTGTTCAATATCAGAAAGATATCTCAATAATTGAGAATGATTAAGTTGAGTATTTTTTGACATTTTATTACTCCTTTTACAAATAAATTTGGGTTAATTGATAGCAGAATAAAAGATTTAAAAAATATTGATTTATGCAGTTAAAAACCGTAAATGCTCGCCAGGTTTTGATAAAAAAGTATCAGGAGTTCCTTGAACTTGTATTTTACCTTTTTCGATGAAGACAATCCAATTAGCGCGATGAATGACACTGGGACGATGGGTAATTAAAATTGTGGTTTTACCTGCGCGATATTCCAAAAGACGATCTAGAACATGAGCTTCACTCATAGGGTCTAATCCGGCGGTAGCTTCATCTAAAATTAGTATAGGTGGATTTGTGAGAATGCCACGAGCAATGGCTAATCGTTGTCTTTGTCCACCGGAAAGATTCGCACCGAACTCCCCTAAAACAGTTTGATATTTATTAGGTAATTGACTGATAAAATCATCTGCATCAGCAATATCACAAGCTTGAACTACGGCTTCAAAAGAAATATTAGGTGTGCCTAAACGGAAGTTTTCCAAAATTGTCCGACTCCAAAAATGAGGTTCTTGGGGTACATAAACTACTTGTTGTCGGTAACAATCTAAAGCAATGTCTTGAATATTTAAAAAACCGATGCGAATATTGCCAGAATCTGGTACATATAAACCAGCTAATAATTTAGCTAAAGTGCTTTTACCACAACCTGATTTACCAATTAAAGCAATTACTTTTCCTCCAGGAATTTGAATAGAAAAATCATCTAATAACTCAACTCTACCTGGGTGATGAAATTTGAGATGGGAACAACTAATATCTGCATGACTAGAAATTTGTGCCACTGGTTTTTGACTTCCTCCTACTACTTCTGGTGTGGCATCAATAACTTCTAATAATCGAGAAACTGCGGTTTGAGAACGAAAATATTCATCAACAAAGCCAACTAATGAGTTAATTAAAGCTAAAACATTAAGTTGTAAAGCATTAAAAGCTAACATTTGTCCAATACTCAAATTGCCTTTAATGACTAAAAGACTGCCAAATCCTAATAAAAATACCCCACCAATTGTAGATAAAAGCTTGGCAATAGTCCCGTTAATAATTGCGATTTGAACTGTGCTAAAAGCCAAATTTGCTAGACGACCAAAACGACTTTGAAATTCATCCCAAAATTGAGGAGCAGCATTGGTGGTTTTCATTACCTGTGCGCCCTTAAATGTTTCTACTAAAATACCTTGATTTTCTGCTCCTAAAACTAAGAGACTGCGGGTTTTTTGTTGTAGAATTGGCAAAAAAGGTAAGGTAGATAAAGTCATTAAACCAGCGATTAAAATTACTGCCGTTGTTAATTGCCAACTATAAAATAACATTAAGCAAAAAGAAATAACAGCGATAAAAAATTGGCTAGGTAAAACAATGACAATTTGTGATACTAATTGATTAATTTCGCCAATATCTCGTAATCGACTAGTAATTTCACCACTGCGACGAGATTCATAATAATTTAAAGGTAATTGCAGAAGTTTTCTACCAAATTCTAAGACTAAACCTAATTGTAATCTTTGTCCAAAATGAGAAATCATTAAGGCTTGAAATACTTGTAAACCTCCACTAAATAAACTCATAACAACAACGGCAGAAACCACAACTGTAAGTAATTGTAAATCTCCACGCACGAGGACATCATCTGTTAATAATTGAATTAAAACCGGACTTCCTAAAGCTAGTATACCCAGGACAATATTGATCATTAAAACCTGAGTTAGTAAGCCACGATAGGGTAAAATACGACGAAAAAAGCGTGTTATTCCGCCTTTTGATTTTTCTTCAGGTTGCTCAAAAAAGCGATCTGGATCTGGCTCTAATAGGAGCATTACACCATTCCAGGCCTCAGTTAATTCTTGTTTACTAAGATAACGAAGTCCAATAGCAGGATCAGCAATAACGTATTTTTTACCTTTTTTACCATATAAAACAACCCAATGATAGCCCTTCCAATGGATGATTGCAGGTAATGTAATTTCTGTGATTCTATCTATAACTTCTGGAGAAGCTTTGACTGCTCTAGCATTAAAACCGAGATTTTCTGAGCCGCGTTTTAAACCTAATAATGTTGTTCCTAATTGTCCAGTACCAACAGATTCTCGACTTTTAATAATACTTAAAAATCTTCCGTAGTGCTTGGTAATAGAAACTAGACAAGCTGCTCCACAGTCTTCTTCACTCAATTGTAAAGTACACTGATAATTGTGACGATTTTTAAAAATATTGAACATATTAAACGTAATTATTAAGAAACATTAGTTGGTTTAACATAAATAAACACAATTTTATTAAAGCTTTTATTTGATGATACTGTTGCTTAACTTAAGCTACAATTTTGAGAAATTTATTCAATTATAGTTAGTAATTAATTTGCTTTTTCTGAGGATAAACTGCATTACAGTTTCCTGTTGGGAAATAATATCAGCACGTCCTTCCATACCAGATTTGAGATAACATAAACGATCTCCTTTTCCTAAAAATAGATTTTGTGGGTCAATATTGATTTCATAAGTAGCTAGTTGGGGAGTGCTGATAATATAATTATTTTGTGTAGTTGCGATAACATCTGGTGCAATTGTTTTCACAGTTCCTTTGAGAGTTCCATAGTCTGGATAGGGACAAGATGAAACCTGCATTTGTACTGCTTGACCGATTTTTATTTTATCAATATCTTTAGCAGAAACGTGAGCTTTAATGATTAAAGGAGCATCCACAGGAGCAATTTGAGCTAGAGCTTCACTGAGTTGTACAACCTGTCCAGAATTGCGGAGTTTAAGCTGCATCAGTGTACCCTTAGTTGGAGAACGAATCACACTTTTATTCAATTCATTTTCTAGCTGTTGTAGTTCTTGACCAGTGCGAATCTGTTGTTTTTGTAGTTCTAGACGTTGCTGAATTAATAGTTCCCGTTCTTTTTTTAAAGCTGCTAAATTGCCATCACCTCTTGCTTTTTCTTGGTTAATTCTTTCTAAAGCTACTGTGACATTGGCATTACTAGGATTAATACCAATTTTTGCTTTTTGTAAGTTAATTTGTGCTAATTTAACAGCTTGTTCTTTTTCTTCTTGGAGATTTTTAGCATTAGATTTAGCTTGTTCTAATTTGGCTTGAGCCGATGTAACAGCCTGTTCTTTTTCCTCCATTAAATTCTGAGATATTGCTCCTGATGTCGCTATATTTTGCAAGCGATCACGCTGTGAAATTGCTAATTTTAAAGCTGCTTCTGCTTCTTGTAATGAGGCTATTAATACTTTTTCTTTTTGTAATCTTTCTAATTGATTCTTGGCTAAATTTATAGTTATTTTAGCTTGTGTCATTTCCGTACCAGTTTTAATTTGCTGATCTTGATAGTTGCGTTTCGTTCCAGTTAATTCAGCCCGTGCAGCTAGAATTGTCCGCTCATTTAAGTTAGTTTGAGCAATTATTTGAGTATTAATTTCATTAATTTGAGCATCAATTTGAAGAAGTTGTAATTTACTTTGTTGAATAGTATTTTGCAGTTGTTTTTTCTGAGATTGGAATTGAGAGTCATCAAGATAGGCAATTACTTCTCCCTTATTTACTATCTGATTTTCTTTAACTGCAATTTTTTTGACAGTTCCTGTTATGGCAGATTCAACTAACCGTAATTCTCCTAATGGTCGGATAGTTGCGGGAACTTTGACTGTGACATTGTAATAGAGAACAGAGGAGAGACTTATAGCTACCACAAACATACCAATCATTACTCCCCCACCAATATGAATCCATTTACCAATATGGGGGAGAAACTCATTAGCTTCTAATATATGTAAATCCTCTGAATTAGGATTATTGAAGTTATACAAATAATTCTGATCTTCACTCTGTAACGAGTTCACTGTATTATACCTTTTGTTATGACTAAAATAGTCTCACCCAAGATGGAAATTACCAATATTATGTAACCAAAAAATAACTATCTTAGGTAATAAATTGACAGAAATAAAAACAAGTAAATTTCTTTATTTACACTATGAAAATCAATTGGATCATAGGTTAAATTCATGTAAAAGAGGTATTGACTAGCATGGCAGAAGAGTGAAAATAAGCAACCATTAAACTTCCATAAAAAGCTAGTGTAATTTACTTTTTTAGGTTTAAATTCCTGATTTTCAATATCACTCTGCGGAACTAGTACAATACCGCTTTACAATTGAGCAACTTATAGGCAGATTAGCCCCTGTTTACGCAAGAATTGTCGCACTGCCGGCTCCCGTTGGTAAAGGTGTTCCAGCTACTAGAGGTATTGCCCGTGTACTTCCTTCAGTTGGTAAAGTTGCTTGACCCAAAGCCCCCACACCCGCAGGAGGTTCTGCACCTAAGCCTAAGAAATCCTGTCCCGCAGTCAGGATAGTATTAGCCTTACCTGCGGAGGTGGCGCTGCTACCTTGAGGACCAGAGACACTGGTTCCCATTAAAAGAGATCCTTTGTTAGCATAGTTACTAGCTGCTAGTTCAAAGTCAGCCCCACCAGTCACTATCTCTTGTTGTTGATCTGATAAAGCAACCAATAAATCTGATCCGTTGATTTGATTTAACACGATTATTAGCCTCACTTATTTAACTAGGTATTTAATCACCTAACAACTTAACTATAAGCATGGTTGGCTAATAATTCATAAACCTACAGGTAGAAAGTAAAGTTTCTAAATTTACCTCTAAGAGTAGAGATAAAATAGCTTTTAATTAATAAAATTATATTATTAAAGAATTAATCTGAGTGCAATAGAGTCTACACAATATTTATCTTATTTTCCGTTACAGTCAATCCAAAAGATGCTACGGTAATAACCTAAAATTAAAGGTAAAGTAAAAAATCCATATCAGGAATTATTCAATAACTAGAGAGAATTTGAGTTAATAAATAAGCACAGGTAGCACTACCTATAGGAACTGTTAAATTATCAATTCCCAAAAAAGAAAAAGCTTCTAAAATCGTAGCAATTAAAGCGACAATTAAGGAGATTATCCAAGTTTGCCAAATATTTCCCTGGACAATAAATAAAAGAGTTACACAAATAAAATAACTACTTAAAGTTACCGTTAAAGAACCTTCCCAACTTTTTTGAGAACCGAAAACTATATATTTATGTTTACCAAAACGTTTACCAATTAAAGCAGCTAATCCATCACCCCAAGCCATAATCATAATTCCTAAAACAGCATATTGAGGTTGGTGTAAATACCAAAAAATACCCATTAAAACCCCTATACTCACAGCATAGAAAAATGTCCCCAGACTCTGACGACCCACACTATTAATACCAGGAAGAATGGGGAATTTATAGGATAATAAAGTGATAAGACTCGCAAAAACTGAAGCCGTAATTCCTACATAAGCAGGAATATCTAACCACCAAGCAATTAAAATCACATTACCCATGCCAATATGCACGATTTTACGGATGATTTCCGCCTCACTATCGGTAAAGCGATATACCACCCAAGCAATAAAGATAATTAATCCTACCCAAACCGCTGCAGGGGCAATTTGCAGGGATAATGGAGAAATGGTTTCCAAGCTGAGAAATGTGTTAAACAATGTCAAATAGAGGTATTTTTCCCTTTAATCCTACTTTATTAGATTTGGGTATGAAAATATTATTGATTTGGTTAATTAAAGGTTATCGGTTATTTATTTCTCCTTTGTTTCCTCCTACTTGTCGCTTTCAACCTACCTGTTCTCTGTATGCGATTCAAGCAATTGAACGGTTTGGAGTATTTCGGGGAAGTTGGATAGCTATTATGCGGATTTTACGCTGTCATCCTTTTCATCCAGGAGGTTATGATCCTGTTCCCAATGTGCAGGAAAAATCTTGTTGTGAACATGAAGATTAAATACAAACTTTCCCCTATTTACTATTTGCTTCTCTAACAAATACCGAAGAGCCATAATCAAAATAGTTCAAGTTGCTGACTTTTGCTTTCAAGTTTTTGTCGGTTTAAATTATATTTGTCTACTATATGTTCTGGTATGGGAACTTTATCAAGGTTACGAGGCTCAACTTTAATTGCTCCAGAACCATAGCTTTTTCCTACCAATCTAAGATTTTCAATCGTCTCAGGCTCATTTAAAGCCTGACACAAATTAGTAATATATAATTCATCAGAATAAATAGGATAAATGCACAAAAAACTTGTTAATGGCACAACACCAGCCTCATTTTTAATAAATCTGGAATTTCGTCTCCCAAGATAAGCAAATAATATCGGTGGCACTTCTCTATATTCTATTCTATACCAATATTTACGTTGTTTCAACAAGGGACGGTTAGGAAGACCTAATTTTTCACCTTTTTTAAGATAGTTAGCAACTGGTTCAGGAATATTATTCTCACTATTTATTGAAAGTAAAATTGTTGGTCGATTATTTTCTTGTAATTTTTTGATATCTTCAATCGTTAGTTTATCTCCTATTACATCTTTTGTCCGGCCAATTGCAAGTTTAAGAAATTCTTGGGGAATTGCCAATTCTTTTACCTGTTGTCTTGTTAGAAAAAAGAAGTCATTCGCTCCTGTAGCAATACCACGGATTACTTTTGCAAAGTCATTGAGGTGATATTTAACATCACAATTATTTTGTTCTGGTCTTGATAAACCCGTTGCCAATGCTTCTTTTAAATCTCGATTATTAATTTCTAGGCTGATATAATTTGTATCTTGAAAATCAGATTTAACAAAATTAAAAAGTTCCTCATTAGCTTCATTTGTCTTGATCCATTTAATTGTCTGGACAGGTTCAGATTTCTTGATAAAAAAGATAATCGCATTGGTATCAACCTTGGGAAAAGGTGTGGCATTTTGATCAAATGTAACAACGCATTCAAGACAATAATTTTTAGTAATCCATTGCCAAAGTTTTTGAGCAAAAATTCCTTCACAAGTATCCGCAGGCATAATAAAAGCTAGTTTTCCATTTTTATTAAGTAAATTTAACGCCTGGACAAAAAAGTAAATATGATAACCTGCTCTACCATCAATTGTAAAATCTGTAATACTTATAAAAAGCTCTTTGAGAAATTGTTTCATCTTTTCATCAATTCGGTGATGTCTGATGTAAGGTGGATTAGCTATAATTGCGTTAAACTTTTTTTGTGGAGGATTTTTGATGAAATCACGTAATTCTACAAAGCAACTATTTTTTTGATAAATTTCATCTTTTAAAATATCTTCATCTATATCAATTCCATAATAATTAATAGAGGGATTTATCTGTAATAAGGCATTTAAAAAAGCTCCTTTACCAGCAGCAGGATCAAAAATCAAATTTGTGTCTTGTGCTATATACGCAACCATTGCTTTTGTCACCCATTCTGGTGTCCAGAATTGACCTTTATCACGTAATTTCTCCCTTTCTTGCCAATTATTAGGTAGTTTTTGATTAATCATAATTTAAAAGCTTTTATAGGTCAATACCTTGTTTATATCCTGCTTTGTTGGGTTGAATCATAAAACCTAACCTACAAATCAGGGCTTTTTCCAATTTAGACAAGGTAATGATAGGCTAAAATAAGTACTAAAGCCTATAAAACATCCAAACATAAAAATGTGCTAAAAACGCAGTCAGGAAAAAACTAACCTAGTATCTAGCACATTTTCAATTAAATTTCAATTAGATGGGAGTGGGGGGACTTGAACCCCCACGACCGTTTAAAGTCAACGGATTTTCATTCTCTTGCAGTTTTCACTACTACTCAGTTGCTAAAGCAATCATAAGTTTTGAGAATTGGACTCTCCCTTTACCCTCGTCTTCACGTTAGGGTAGCTCCCGTCGAGTCTCTGCACCTTCCCAGGGAAATTTTCTCTGGGCTTGGCTCAGGATTGCCGTATCTACGAATAGATTTAGGTTTCCCTGAGTTTGAGAGCTGCCACTTGAAAGATTTCTCAATCAAGGCTCAATTCCTTTAAGTCCGTAGCGTCTACCATTCCGCCACACTCCCGAAAAGTTATTTAGTTTTTTGGTGCGGTTTTTAATCGCTTGTCCACTATACCACTAATTGCTTTTTTTTGGCAAGTAGATTTTAAAATTTTTTTGCTCAGGTGAATATTTGACCACCCAATCAAAATCCTTAACTACCTACTTTGTCCGCACTTAATGGATGAAAACTATCATATCATAGGTTTCGATTTTTGGGAAATTTATTTTTGGGGAGGGGAAAATAACACAGTTACGGATTTCCTCAAATCAGGCATTCAGCATATCATAGGAGGTGAATGCACCAAATATAGTTCAAATTGCGGTAAGGAATATGGTTGTAGCACTACTGTATCTAAGTTTGGCTGGCGCTTATTTGCTGGTAATACCCATTGCTGTCTTTTTCTACTTGAGTTTAAGATGGTATACCTGTGGGTCTGTGGAACGGGTGTTTATGTACTTTTTAGTGTTCTTTTTCTTTCCGGGGTTGCTGGTTCTTTCCCCGTTTGTGAATTTGAACCCCCGTCCTCGAAAAATTGCTTAAATTAAGATTGGTAGGTCATAATTCTCATGCGACGTATTGACGCGATTGGTTTTGGTTTCGGCGTTTTTGTGGCTGGTGGTTTGGCTTATGTGGGTTTACAGTTAGTGGGTTTAGATAGTCAGAATGCTGGTATCTGGAGTCAAGTTTTCTTGATAGCTGGCTTAATTGGCTGGTTATGTACCTATCTTTTCCGAGCAATAGGGAATAAAATGACCTACCATCAACAACGGGAAGCTTATGAAACGGCTTTTTTGCAAAAGCGTCTTGATGAACTCTCTCCTGAGGAGTTAGCCAAATTGCAAGAGAAGATTGAACAAGACAAAGAATCTCAGGTTTAGAGTTATCATTGTTCAGTTGTCAGTTGTTGATTATAACCACTGACTACTGACCATTGATCACTGACCATTGACCACTGACTACTGATTAGGTGAAATGACTGCTATTTCTCGTTGCTTTGAAAATTTGAGACGGAATCAGGAATGCGCGTTGATTCCTTTTATTACGGCTGGTGATCCAGATTTAGAAACTACTGCTAAAGCTTTGCAGGTTCTAGATCGTTCCGGGGCGGATATTATTGAGTTGGGTGTACCCTATTCTGATCCTTTGGCAGATGGTCCGGTAATTCAGGCTGCGGCTACTCGCGCTTTGCACAGGGGAACAACTTTAGAGCAGGTATTAGAGATGCTTAAAGGTGTTGGTCCGAGTTTGCGATCGCCTATTATTTTATTTACCTATTACAATCCGATTTTACATCGTGGTGTTGATAAATTTCTGCAACAAGTTAAAGATGCTGGGGTGTCAGGTTTAGTTGTGCCTGATTTGCCTTTGGAAGAGTCAGCAGGGCTAATCAAACCAGCGGCGGATAGGGGGATAGATTTGACCCTATTGGTAGCTCCTACGAGTTCTCCTGAAAGAATAGAGGCGATCGCTCGTGCATCCCAAGGATTTATCTATTTGGTGAGTGTTACTGGGGTCACGGGAATGCGAACCCAAGTGCAAGGACGGGTTTCTGAGCTATTGCAACAAATTCGTCATGTTACAGATAAACCCATCGGTGTCGGTTTTGGAATTTCTGATCCTGAACAAGCGCGACAAGTAAAAGTATGGGGCGCGGATGCGGCAATTGTCGGTAGTGCTGTGGTCAAGAGACTAGCAGAAGGCACACCAGAACAGGGATTAGAAGCGATCGCTCAATTTTGTCAAAGTCTCAAGACAGCCATAAAAAATCCCTCCTAACCCCAAGAACGAAATTAAAAAATAGTGTATGTTTTTGTTATTTTTTAGTGGACAATTTAACTGTAATCATCTTAAATAATAACAGCATATCTTAGGATAGATAGAAAACTAACTAACACACTAGTTGATCTCAAATCTTTATTATGAATATCAAAGTAGGTAAAAAATTATGCGTGTGATAGTGCATCAGTCACAACTAAGTTATTGTTCGGTAATATTAGAGGAGTAACAGCAATGAGCGAAAGTATGGCATTTATTGGCGGAGTCGCGGTAGCTGGGTTAGCGGCTTTAGTCTTACTCAAAGGGACAAATACCCCCATATCATCGAATTTTGCCCCTAGTCCACAAATACCAGGAACATTTGTGCAACCCCAAGTAATGCAGTATCCTACTAATTACGGGCAACCTGTTTATACTAATCAGCCTCCAACTGCTCCTAATTCTGATCAGCGTTTGGAGAAAATAAATACGCAAATAACAGATTTGAAGGCGGAAAATCAACAACTAAAGTTACAAAATCAACAATTCCAGGCACAATTTCAAGGCCTCACTACTCAACAACAATGGCAAGCTCAACTAGCTAGTCAACAACAAAAAGTAGCTGCGCCATTACCAGTATCTGAACCAGATTGGAAGTCTTCACCCATGCTTTGGGCGGTAGGTGGTGCTGTATTAACTATTGGTGGAGGTGTTGTGGCCGCTGGTGTTCTGTCTTTATTTGCACCAAAACAACGAGCTACCCGTACCGTTCAGGTAATTCATCCCTATAGTAGAAATACACAATCTCTAAATTCCGTACGTCGGGCTGAGTTTTTACCTTCCTCGCGGACAGAACCCAGAAGGGTAGAAACGGCAGAATATGAGGAAATGCACTAATTTATTGTGCTAAATATAGACATTGAAACAGCGAAAAACCGGAAATCAAATACAATTCGGTGGGGTTAAATATTCAACTCCACTTTTTGATTTTGATGATGGTTTTGTTTTTTATAAATTAATTATGAGCGTAATTTGTGGTTAAAGATAATGCTGAAAATAACGGGTTTCATAAATCTGTAACAAGTAAAAAATTAGATTTTAAAACTAAACTAGCTTATGGGGCTGGAGATTTAGGACCTGCTATTACTGGGAATATTGCCACCTTTTACATGATGTTTTTCTTCACTAACGTGGCAGGAATTCCGGCGGGTTTGGCAGGTAGTATTTTAATGATTGGTAAAATTTGGGATGGTATCAATGATCCTATGGTGGGAATGTTGACTGATAAAACCCAGTCCCGTCGTTGGGGTCGTCGTCTACCTTGGCTTTTATATGGTGCAATTCCTTTTGGTTTTTTCTTTTTCTTGCAATGGATTGTTCCCCAATTTACTGCGGATAAAAATATTAATGTTTGGTGTTTATTTTGGTATTATGTAGCTATTGGGATTGTATCTCAGGCTTTTTTTACTGTTGTGAATTTGCCTTATACAGCTATGACTCCTGAATTAACTCAGGATTATGATGAACGCACTAGTTTGAATAGTTTTCGGTTTACATTTTCCATTGGTGGCAGTATTTTATCATTAATTTTAGCCAAAATCATTTTTTTACAAATTGCCGATCAACAACAACATTATTTAGTTTTAGCCGCAGTTTGTAGTGTAATTTCTATTTTATCTTTGTATTGGTGTGTTTATGGTGTGCGCGATCGCATTTTAGCTTTTGAAGCTAAACGGATGCAATTACCAAAAGAAGCAGAAATTCCCTTTTTTGAACAGCTAAAAATCGTCTTTAGTAATAAACCCTTTCTCTTTGTCATTGCTATCTATCTTTTTTCTTGGTTAGGTGTGCAAATCACAGCCAGTATTATTCCCTATTTTGTCATTAATTGTATGGGTATGGAAGAAGGAGATGTACCCACAGTTATGATTGCAGTCCAAGGAACGGCTTTATTTATGTTATTTATTTGGAGTTATTTAAGTCAAAAAATTGGTAAAAAACTGGTCTATTTTCTAGGAATGAGTTGCTGGATTATTGCTGCTATTGGATTATTTTTTTTACAGCCAAATCAAGTTGGGTTAATGTATGTTATGGCTGTAATGGCAGGTGTGGGAGTTTCTACAGCTTATCTAATTCCTTGGTCAATGATACCTGATGTGATTGAATTAGATGAATTGCAAACTGGACAACGACGGGAAGGTATTTTCTATGGTTTCATGGTTTTATTACAAAAATTTGGTTTAGCTTTTGGGCTATTTTTAGTCGGTAATACCTTACAAGCCTATGGTTTTAAAGAAACTGTTGCTGGACAAAGTTCCTTACCCATACAACCGGAATCTGCACTTTTAGCCATTCGTATCGTTGTTGGACCCATACCAACTGTTTGTTTAATTGTAGGTTTGGTTTTAGTCTATTTCTATCCCATTACCCGCGAAATGCACGCAGAAATTATGTTAAAACTGCAAGCACAACGAGAGAGAATATAAAGATTTAAAAGTTCTATATCAGCGGGTAAAGAATAGTGAACAGAGTTGAAAATTTTTTGGTGGGAAATACCCACCTTACATAATATTGCAAAAATCAAATATTATTTCCATCTCAATTATCTCTGTTCAATGTTATAATTAACCAAGTTAGATGATTAATAAGTAAATCTCCCAAAAAATACTAGAGAATAAAACTATGACATCATCTCTTTATGACACCGATTACAACCAATGGACACAAGATACTATCCAACAAATCCAAAACCGTGATTTTGAAAGCATAGATTGGGATAGCTTAATCGAAGAACTAGAAATTATGGGTAAAAACGACAAACGCGCCCTGATTAGTCTTTTGACCCGTGTTCTAGAACATCTTCTCAAATTGTCTTACTGGGAATCTGAAAACACCAGATCCGGTAATCGCTGGGCTGCGGAAATTGTCAACTTTCGCGCTCAAATTCAAGGACGTTTGGAAGATAGTCCTAGTCTTAATTCTCAATTACAAACGTTCTACGAAAAAGCTCATCCCGTCGCTATTCAATCCGTTTCTAAGTTATGTCCACTTCCCCCAGATGCTCAGATT
>Ga0208829_100021_pt1 | contig 73034 bp, 61 predicted proteins | sample LakMenEpi19Jul08_FD_150714 | JGI IMG/M metagenome (GOLD analysis project Ga0208829, IMG submission 150714) | Freshwater microbial communities from Lake Mendota, WI - 19JUL2008 deep hole epilimnion (SPAdes) | ecosystem: Environmental > Aquatic > Freshwater > Lake > Epilimnion/Euphotic zone ... | reverse complement strand
TCTGAATTCATTACTAGTCTGTTGAGTGCAGGTACTTATTATGCGCGGGTATATCAATTCAGTGGTGACACTACTTACGGCTTGTCGTTAACTGCTCTTCCTGTTGATAATGCGGGAAATACCCTAGATACAGCCCGTGCTGTTGGGACATTAACAGCAACTCAAAGTTTTAGTGACTGGGTGGGAAGTGTTGATACTAACGATTACTATAGTTTCAATGTGGGAACACAAAGTAACTTGACTTTGAGTTTAACAGGCTTGAGTGCCGATGCGGATGTTCAATTACTTAATAGTTCTGGAACTGTAATTACCACTTCTGCTGCTGGTGGTAGTAGTTCTGAATCCATTACTCGTCAGTTGAGTGCAGGTACTTATTATGCGCGGGTATATCGCTATAGTGGTGACACTAACTACAGTTTGTCGTTAAATGCCACTGCTGTTGCACCTGTACCTATTGATAATGCGGGAAATACCCTAGCTACAGCCCGTATTGTTGGGACATTAACAGCAACTCAAAGTTTTAGTGACTGGGTAGGAAGTGCTGATATTGACGATTATTATAGTTTCAATGTCACAACACTAAGTAATGTGAATTTGAATTTAACAGGCTTGAGTGCTGATGTAGATCTTTACTTACTCAATAGTTCTGGTACTGTAATTTCCAGTTCTGAGGCTGGTGGTACTACTTCTGAATCCATTACTCGTCAGTTGAGTGCAGGTACTTATTATGCGCGGGTAAATCGCTATAGTGATGATACTACTTACAGTTTATCGTTAAATGCCACTTAGGTTACACCAACTCCGACTCCGACTCCAACTCCGACTCCAACTTGGTAACTTGTTTGCCAGTAGTAGTGATACCCAAATGGAAAATCTGATTGGTAAGTGGTTCTTAGGTACTGATCGCCCAGTCATAAATTCAGGTACTTATAGTTATGTTAATGGTTCTCTGTTCCAAAATGGACTTAGTGCTGATGATGTTTATCAAGGAGGTCTGGGAACCTGTTATTATCTAGCAACTTTGGCTGCTATAGCCCAGGAAAAACCTGATTACATCCAAAATATGTTTACGGACAATGGTGATAATACCTTCACTGTACGTTTTTATAACAATGGTGTAGCTGATTATGTCACAGTAGATCGTTACTTACCAACTCATTCATCAGGTAATGCCGTTTCTGCTGGTTGGGTTGTAGGTTCTTATAATGAACTTTGGGTAGCTTTAGCAGAAAAAGCCTATGCCCAGTTAGCTGAATCTGGTTGGAGTCGTTCTAGCACTTCTACTAACTCCTATGCAGCTATAGAAGGTGGTTGGATGGGTGCAGTGATTAGTCAGGTAGCGGGATTAGGCAGTTCATCATTTGAAGCCGTTAATATGACTCAAACTCAACTGATTAATTTGGTTAATTCTAATCAGGTTTTAACAGTTGGGTTTGTTGATGCTGCTGATAATACATTAGGGGTTGTTAATGGTCATGCTTACACCATTACTGCCTATAATGCCACTAATGGAACTTTCCATTTACGGAATCCTTGGGGTTCTAGCCATGCTGATGTCACATGGAGTCAATTAGTCTCTTTGAGAGGTATTATGGTATGGTCTAATACCTAGACATTATTGGCAGCAGTACGAATATTAATTATTTGTACTGCTGTTTATTTAATGAATAATGATTTTAATAATTAGAGGTGATGGGGATGAAACCATTATTATTGTTGTTTAGTTTATTAAGTTTTGATAGTATGGTGGATTGTTGTCATTATATACCTAGAAATTTTCACAGTCAACCATCGTCACACTTACAGTCAAAGGCTGTTAATAAGAAAGTTATGATTAAGGTTTCTTTACTGTCTCAGGAGAATAAATTACCACCTTTAGGTATTCCTCCCCAAGCGCGTCGAGATATTGGTTTTGCGACTGTATTTATCAGCTTAGAAAATCATCAGATGAAAAATCAAACGGTGATCATTAAAAAGATTGAAGTTCGTAATGTTTCTGATCGTAAATTACAATCTTTTAGTTTTCAACCGAAACGGATTGAATTAAAACCTTTAGAAAATTCGGTAATTGATATTCATTTAACTAATAAAATCGGCTATTCTGGAAAAGATCGAGTAAAGGCAATAATTACCTATCAAATCGGGGAAGAGGTTAATAAAATTGAATCTGAAGCTGTTGAGGTTGATAGACATTAGCTACTCAATCAGCTAATTGTAATTACCCTAAACTCAAAATACCAACTTGAAAATTCACCACTAAAGGCAAAAACTCTAACCACTCCGAACCCAATAAAATTTCCGTTAATTTATCTCCAACATAAACGGGAATTTCGTACTCTTGATTATCCAATATCACCTTACCTAAATAAATATCAAAAACCTTTAATCCTTTCGCTGTTACAAGTTCATCATTACTTAAAAATTGCCAATTAAGTCCATCTAAATCTTGTTTATTAATAGCTAGAAAGCCTGTAAATCCAGTATCAAATAAAGCATCTACAGGCAGATTTAAGCCATCATTAGTAATTAATTCAACTTCAAAAAATAGTTGTTTACTATCACCAAAATAACCCTGTATCATATTCTCCCAACTGCTCCGATTTCATTCAGTCGAAACATACAATGTACAGCATCAGGGTGTTTTTCTCGTGCTTGCTGACTAGCAACTTCCTTATTTTTATCAATGAAATAATCACCACTATCTGGTTCTACGGCGATATACCAATTATAATGTTCTTTAATTAACTCAGGACGCACACGCTCAAAAATTGCCCGACAACGTTTATGAAATACTTCTCTTTCCGCTTCATGTTTAGCTAATTCTTCCGGTGATAAAGTTAATTCAGGAAAAATTCTTCCTCTTCTTGCTGGTTGTTTTGGTGTTAGCTGATTCATATTTAAAACCTCCATTTTCATTATTTTTTGACTATTTTAGTATTTTACTATCAGTCTTAAATTGATTTTTTCGTAGTTATGCTGTATATAATAAAACAAAACTACGAAGGGTTAATTTCCGTTAATTTACTTTGCTTTCATGTCAGCTATAGCACCTCTAGTCATAGCCGCAATAGCTTTATCGGTGGCTTTCGGTAAGTGATAATATTTACCTCCTGCTGTTTTCGATAATTCCTTCGCAAAACCAGTCGATACAAATTTACTCTCCGTATCAATTACTAACAATTGCATTCCCGAAGCCCTAATTCTGGCCGCAATGTCTAATAATTCGGCTTTGATATCTGGTTTTTCTCCTGGTTCTATGGGTTCACCTAAAGAACGAGCCAAAGGAATATTACCGCGTCCATCAGTAATTGCTACGATAACAACCTGCCCAATATCGCCGCCCATTTGGGCATTTATCCCCACCCTTACGGCTTGAGTTAAACCATGTGCTAAGGGAGAACCACCACCACAGGGTAATCTTTCTAACCTATTTTTAGCTAAAGCAATGGAACGGGTAGGAGGTAATAATACTTCTGCTTGTTCTCCTCTAAAAGGGATTAAAGATACTTGATCACGATTTTGATAGGCTTCTGTTAAAAGCTGCATAACTGCACCCTTAGCAGACTGCATCCGATTTAAAGCCATTGAACCAGAAGCATCTACAACAAATACGACTAAAGCGCCGGCTTTTCTCACTAACCGCTTAGAACGGATATCTCCCTGTTCAACAATTACCTTTTTATCTGGCTGTCTAGCTCGACGTGCTTTTTGATACGGGGCTGCGGCTCGTAATGTGGCATCTACGGCTATCCGTCGGGCTTTACCTTTGGGAATCATGGGCTTGATATAGCGTCCCCGGTCGTCTGAGAAGATAATACTGCGACTTCCTGATTTACCTTGACGTTGTGCCATTTGAGTAAAATAAAGCACTTCTGGGTCAAGAATTACCCCTTCTGGGTCAAAAATAAATTCTTCGGGAATGTCTGGAGGTTCTTGCTGTTCTTGGTCTTCTTCTTTTTCCTCTTCCTGTTCTTCCTCTTGTTCTTCTTCTTGTTCCGACTCGTCTTGACTTTCCTGTGGTGGTGGGGGAGGAGGAGGTGGTTGCTGTTCGTCTGGTGGTGTTTGGATGATCGTGGTTCTGGGGACTATGACCAATTCCACCGCGCGACGTAAATCATCCGCTGTTACACTATTACGTCCTTCTAATGCTGCTGCGGCTTTAGCTACACGCACTGCAAATAGTTCCGCGCGATGTCCTTCCACACCCCCACGAATGGCTTCATTAACGAGGTAGGTAATTTGTTCTGGGGTAATGGTGACTTCTTTTAACCATTCCCGTGCGAGGATGATTTGGGTTTGGAGGGAGTCTATATCTTCGCTGTATTGTTGCAGGAATTGTGTGGGAGAATGAGAATAGGCGATCGCTTGTGCAACTGCCTGTACTCTTTGATCTATACCCAGAACTCCGTCTGCTGATAGTGCGATCGCTATTCTATCAAGTAAATGTTCTCTTAATGCCCCTTCTTCTGGATTATAGGTGGCAATAAACAACGGTTTGCAAGGATGTTGAAAACTGATTCCTTCCCGTTCGATTTGGTTGCGTCCGTCGGATAAGACTGATAAAAGTTGGTTACTAATTTGGTCATCTAATAAATTGATTTCATCCACATACAGCACGCCTCGATTAGCTGTAGCGAGTAAACCCGGTTGAAATATTGTATCACCCTGTTTAACCGACTGTTCCACATCCACAGAACCTAAAAGCCGGTCTTCAGTCACACCCAGGGGAATTTGGACAAAAGGTGCGGGGATAATTTCCGTTTCTAGCTCCTGTCTTTGTGCAGCTAAGAGTTGATCATCCCATTCTTCTGGATGATTGGGGTCACAGTTGCTAAGGGAATTTTTGACAACTTCAATAGGTGGTAATAAAGCGTGAATAGCACGCGCCATTACAGATTTGGCTGTACCGCGACGACCTGCAATTACCACACCCCCCAAAACGGGGTCAACTGCTGTCAACAGCAAAGCTATTTTAATTGCTTCTTGGCCGACTACAGCAGCCAAGGGAAAAGCAGTCATTGTCGGGGTAAGAGTAGGCGCTGGCATTGTTTCCTTAATAATTATTATGATTCTAGGATAGCAATTCTTGGCACATTTTAGAATATATTTAATAGCAATTCCTCAAGGAGCAAGATATATGACTAGGATTCAGGTTAAAAGTTTTACTTTAGAAGAATATCACCAACTCACCGAAATCGGCTTTTTCAAAGAAGATGATCACATTCAATTAATTAACGGAGAATTGATAGAAATGGTATCAAAAGGTAGATCGCATGAAACTTGTTTACGTAATTTATTGCGGGAACTTCCTAAAATGATAGGAGACAGAGGAACTTTACAATCTCAAGCCCCTATTATCGTACCACCAAAAAGCGAACCAGAACCAGATTTTGCAATCATCAAAAATCGTGATGATAATTATTTATTATCTCACCCCCAAGGGACTGATATCTTATTAGTCATAGAAGTTGCAGATTCTTCGATAGATTATGACCAAAAGGTGAAAATACCTCTGTATGCAAAAGCCGGAATTGTTGATTATTGGATATTTAATTTATTAGATAATTGCTTAGAATGTTACAGTGAACCATATCAAAATAAACAAGGTCAATTTGGTTATGCAAATAGGCGAATTGTCTTACCAAATCAAGTGATATCTTTACCTTGTTTTCCCGATTTATCGCTAGATTTAAGTAAAGTATTTCCTCTGCATTAGATATCTGATTTTTTTTGACAAATGATTCATAAATAACATATAATTATAAATAGGTTCAGCACCACTGTCAAGTTAAAAATTTATTTACCTTGGGTAAAATGGAGCTACAGATATGGTACAACAACTCACACCAGAAACCAAATTAGAAATCATCTACCCTGATAGTGATGGAAATCCCATGGCTGATAATACAGAACATTATGAATGGATAGTTAAAATCAAAGAAAATTTAGAGCTATTATTTGCTTCAGAAAAAGATGTGTTTATCGCTGGTGATTTACTGTGGTATCCGGTGGAGGGAAGTGTAAAAACCCATCAAGCACTTGATATCATGGTTATTTTCGGTAGACCAAAAGGTAAACGCGGTTCTTATAAACAATGGGAAGAAAATAATATTGCTCCTCAAGTAGTCTTTGAAATTTTATCTCCAGGAAATCGCAGCCAAGAAATGGCTAAAAAACTCCTTTTTTATCAACGTTATGGTGTGGAAGAATATTATGTTTATCATCCAGAAAAGATTGAATTAACTGGATTTATCCTTCAAAAAGAATGGTTAGAAGATATCGAAGAAATTAATAATTGGGTAAGTCCGCGTTTAGGAATACGGTTGGAAATAACATCAAGTAATTTAGAAATTTATTATCCTAATGGAAAAAAGTTTCTCACATTTCTAGAATTAAATCAACGGGCAGAAAATGAGTATGAACGCGCAGAACAAGAATATAAACGTGCAGAACAAGAACGTCAAAATTATCAAGACCTATTAGCAAAATTAGAAGCTAAAGGTATTGATATCAATACTCTTTAAAATTCATATTCCTATCATTTTCGGTTAGTGATATGAGAAGCAATTTTATTTTGCTAGTGTGACAAATATTTATTTAAAAACAATGTTCTGGGGTATAGAAATGATGAAATTAACAGGTTATAAACTAGTTGAAAAAATTTATTCTAGTAGTGAAACTTTGGTCTTTCGAGGTATAAGAGAAAAAGACAAAATATCAGTAGTTATCAAGTTTTTACGCCATGATTACCCAAAATTTGATAAATTGGTGCAGTTTCGTAATGAATATACTATTATCAAAAATCTCAATATTTCGGGAATTATTAAAACCTATGGTCTGGAAAATTATCAAAACGGATATGCTTTGATAATGGAGGATTTTGGGGGTATTTCTCTCCAGAAAAAAATGAAAGAATGGGGGGAAGGAGGTATGGGAAACAGCGCGACAGGATTAAGAGAATTTTTCACTATTGCTCTACAAATAGTTTCTATTTTAGAAGAATTGCATCATCAAAAGGTGATTCATAAAGATATAAAAACCGCTAATATTCTAATTAATCCTAACACCTTAGAAGTTAAGATAATTGACTTTAGTATTGCTTGTTTACTTAAGAGAGAAACTCAAACTCTCGCTAGTCCTAATGTTTTGGAAGGAACTTTATCATATTTATCTCCAGAACAAACTGGACGTATTAATCGCTTAGTTGACTATCGGACAGATTTCTATTCTTTAGGTGTGACATTTTTTGAACTTTTGACTGGAGAATTACCTTTTGCTAGTAATGACCCCATAGAATTGATACATTACCATATTGCTAAACAACCTCCATTATTACATGATATTCATAGTCATATTCACCCGATTTTATCGGCAATTATTCATAAATTGATGGCAAAAAATGCTGAATATCGCTATCAGTCAGCTTATGGAATTAAATATGATTTAGAAATGTGTCTAAAAGCTGGAGAAGAAACTGGAAATATTCAGACTTTTGAATTAGGAAAAAGAGATATTAGCGATCGCCTAACTATTCCTGAAAAACTGTATGGTAGAGAAGTAGAAGTAAAAACTCTGCTCACAGCTTTTGAGCGTATTTGTGCTAATAATAAGGAAATGATCCTGGTAGTTGGGTATTCGGGAATTGGTAAAACCGCTGTAGTTAATGAAATTCATAAACCCATAGTTTGTGCTAGGGGTTATTTTATTAAAGGAAAATTTGATCAATTTCAACGCAATATTCCTTTTTTCGCATTTATACAAGCTTTCCGAAATTTAATAGATCAACTATTAACTGAAAGTGATACTGAATTGCAAGAATGGAAAACTAAAATTCTGTCTGCGTTAGGAGAAAATGCTCAGGTTATTATTGCTGTTATCCCAGAATTAGAACAAATTATTGGTAAACAGCCTCCTGTTCCAGAATTGTCCACCATGGCCACAGAAAATCGTTTTAACTTGCTATTTGAGAAATTTATTCATGTTTTTACCACTCAAAAACATCCTTTAGTCATATTCCTTGATGATTTACAATGGGCAGATTTGGCTTCTCTTAAATTGATGCAATTACTCATAACTACAAATGAAATTAGTTATTTATTGTTAATTGGTGCTTACCGGGATAATGAAGTGTCTGCTACAGATCCTTTAATATTAACTATTGAGAATATCTGCAAAACTGAATCTATAGTTAATACTATTAACCTAAATTCTCTCAATCAATCTGACCTAAATCAACTTATTGCTGATACTCTTAATTGTCCGACCACAGTAGCTCTACCTTTTACTCAATTAGTCTATCTAAAAACCCAGGGAAATCCCTTCTTTAGCCAGCAATTTATCAAATCTCTCTATGAAGGTAGTTTAATTAGCTTTAACTTTGATTGTCATTATTGGCAGTGTAATATTGCACAAATTCAAGCCTTAGCTATCACTAATGATGTGGTAGAATTTATGGCACTGCAATTACAAAAATTACCCGAATCAACTCAATCAGTATTAAAGCTGGCAGCTTGTATTGGCAACCAATTTAATTTAGATACATTAGCAAAAATTAATCAAAAATCTCAGATAGAAACAGCGGTAGATTTGTGGAAAGCATTGTTAGAAGAATTTGTAATTCCGACAACAAAAATTTACAACTTCTTTCAATCTGATTTACTAAATAGTCAACAGTTATCAGCAGTTCATAACTACGAAGAACAGAAATTTAGTTACAGATTTTTACATGACCGTGTACAGCAAGCTGCTTATTCTTTGATTCCTGACCAGGAAAAACAATCTACCCATTTAAAAGTTGGGCAATTGCTATTAAAAAATACTTCGGAAAAGGAAATAGAAGAAAATATATTTGAAATTGTAAATCAGTTGAATATTGGCATGGATTTAATTACGGTTGAGTCGGAAAAATATGCAGTAGCTCAACTAAATTTAATTGCCGGTTCTAAAGCTAAATCAGCTACAGCTTATGATGCTGCTTTCAGGTATTTACAAATAGGTTTATCATTGCTTGCAGCAGATAGTTGGCAGCATGAATATAATCTAACATTAAACCTTTATATAGAAGCGGTGGAGGCAGCATATTTAAGTATTCATTCTGAGGAAGCAATAACTTATATAGAAATAGTTAATAAAAATGCAATTAGTGTATTAGATGAGGTTAAAGTATACAAAAAGCAAATGCTAATGTATGACATGGAATTAACCTTTAATATAGGGCTAAAATTATTAGAGAAACTAGAAGTTACTGTAGAAAAAGTACCCCTAATAAATGTTAACGTTGAGGATTTAATCCATTTACCAAAAATGACAGATCCTTATAAACTTGCAGCAATGGAGATACTAATGAGACTTGGTTTTATAGCCTATTTCTCACAATCAGATATGGAATTGCCCATTATACTTACTATAATAAATCTGGCTATTAAATATGGCAATTCTGTAGAGTCTGCTTATACTTATATTTGTTATGGTTTGATAGTCTGCGATAGTTTTTCAGATATTAATACTGGATATAGTTATGGAAAATTAGCTGTTAATTTATCAGAGCAGTTTGATAATCAAGTGATCAGATTCAGAATTTTAGTGTTATGGTATTCTCATATTATTTATTGGAAACAGCATTTTCGAGTATCTATAGTTCCTTTACAAGAGATTGCTGAATATGGCTGGAAAATAGGTGAAACAGACTTTTTAGGTTTTGCTTATACCTTTAAGATGTTCATGATGTTATTTACTGGGGAAAATTTAATAAATGTATCTGAATATCTAGAAAATTGCGCTGCTTTAATCTCTCATAGAAAACTCAATTGGCATACTCAAAATATCAAAACTTGGCAACAAATAATATTTAATTTGCGAGAAATAAATCATGATAAATGCCAATTTAATGGTGATTTTTTTACTGAAGACTTGTTTCTGTTTTTAGTTAATACTAAAAATTATCACTCTCTCTTTGGATTTTATCTAACTAAAACTATGCAATTTTATTTATTTAAAGAATACAAAAAAGCCCTTGATAGTGCTATTCTTGCTAAAGAATATATAACATCTGTACCAGGACAAATTACTGTCAGCCAACATAATTTTTACTATTCTTTGTCTCTTTTGGCTGCATATAATTATCAGTCAGAACATGAACAATTGGAGTCTATGAAACAAGTTTTAGCAAACCAGGAAAAGATGCAGTATTGGGCTGTTAATGCACCCATGAATTATCAACATAAATATGACCTGATAGAGGCTGAAAAAGCGCAAGTTTTAGGACAAATGCTGTTAGCAATGGAATATTATGACCGAGCTATTCAAGGTGCAAATAATTATGAATATCTTCATGAAGAAGCTTTAGCTTATGAATTAGCAGCAGAGTTTTATTTATCTTTAGGTAGAAATGAAATTGCTTCATTATATATGACAAAGGCATATTATGGATATTTACGTTGGGGAGCAAAAGCTAAGGTAGACCATTTAGAAAAATCCTATCCCCAATTACTTGCTAAGACTCTACAAGCAGGAAAAAAACCTGTACCAATAATGATTTCTAAAAATACTAAAAATAATAATATTTCCGAAGCTATAGATTTGAATACAGTTATAAAATTCTCTCAAGTAATTGCTAGTGAAATCCACATAGATAAATTGCTATCAACATTAATGCAAGTGATGATGGAAAATAGCGGTGCAAATAAATCTGTTTTAATTTTAGTTAGAAATAATCATCTATTTGTGGAAGCGATAAAAATAGCTAATACAACTATTATCCAGGAATCAATCCCAGTTAATTTAAGTAAAGATATTCCTATAACGGTGATTAATTATGTTTATAATACGGTGAAAATATTCGTAACAGATGATATTAAAACTAATCTTTTAATAGCTGCTGATTCTTATATTGTCTTCCATAACCCTAAAAGTTTATTATGTCTTCCTATTATTTACAAAAGTAAATTGATAGGTATTTTGTATTTAGAAAATCAGCTAACTGTAGGCGCGTTTACATATAATAAAATTGAAGTTTTAAATTTGCTAATGACCCAAGCCGCTATTTCCCTAGAAAATGCTCAGTTATATACTAATTTATCAGAACAAGCAAACAGTCTTCAACAAGCTAATCAACAATTAAAAGAATATGCTATGACTCTCAAAATCACCAATCGTTTGCAAAAGTTGGCTGATTTATCGCTGGCTATTAATTCAACACTATCAACTAATAATATACTGCAATTAGTTACACAGCAAGCTGCGGAAATTATCGGAGCACACCAATCAATTATTAGTATTAATGTAGATGAAAGTTGCACAAAAGTAAGTCATACAATTCATCTTTCAGAGCAGCATGAATGGTGGCGAAAAAACTATGAAAAGTTTGATGAATCTGATTTTTATAAGTTAGTTTGTCAAATGCAAAATTCAATGCGAATGACTCAAGCTGAACTAGAAGCACATCCAGCCGCAGTTAATAATGTTAATAACAATTTACCCCTGCGCGGTTGGTTGGTAGCACCACTGATTAATATTAAAGGTAAACACATTGGTTTTATGCACCTTTCTGATAAATATGAAGGTGATTTTACAGAAGATGATGAAGCTATTTTAGTGCAGTTAGCACAAATGCTATTATTAGCAATGAATAATGCCCATCTTTACGAGGAATCTCAACGAGCTAATCGCATTAAAGATGAGTTTTTAGCCATACTTTCTCATGAATTAAGATCGCCCCTGACTTCTATAGTTGGTTGGTCACAAATGCTGAAAACTGGGAAATTAAGTCCCGAAAAAATAGCACTGGCTTTAGAAACTATAGAACGCAACGCCAAATTACAAACCGAATTAATTGAAGATGTAGTAGATATTTCTCGAATGGTTCGAGGTAATATTAGCCTCAATATTCATCCAGTAAATTTAGTATCACCAATTGAAATGGCAATTAATACTATGTATTTAGCCGCAAAAGCTAAATCAATTAAAATATTGTTCACAATTGAATCTGATAATCTAATGGTATTAGGTGATCCAATTCGTTTACAACAAATTGTCTGGAATTTACTCACTAATGCGATTAAGTTTACATCCCCCGGAGGACAAGTTGAAATCGGACTAAAAACATTAGAATCAGAAGCACAAATTCAAGTAATTGATACAGGATCTGGAATCACTCCTGATTTTATGCCTTATATTTTCGACTATTTTCGTCAAGCTGATGCTTCTAATACCCGAAATTATGGCGGACTGGGAATCGGTTTAGCAATTGTCCGTCACTTGGTAGAATTGCACGGGGGAAATATTTGGGCTAAAAGTTTAGGTAAAGGACAAGGAGCGACTTTTACAGTCAGAATACCATTAATCCAGTTACAGCCAGAACCAAACCCCGTGAGTGAGCCGCTAAATAATTCCGCAAATCCAAGTATTGATGGCGTAAAAGTGTTGGTTGTTGACGATAATATTGATATCTGCGATTTTTTAGTTTTTGCATTAGAACAGTATGGAGCGGTAGTCATGACTGCGGATTCTGTTAGGGAAGCATTAAAATCTCTGGAACAATTTCCAGTAGATATCTTAATCACTGATATTGGAATGCCAGAGGAAAATGGTTATAATTTACTTGATCAAATCAGGTCTTTAGAATCTACCGAAAAAAGACAAATACCTGCGATCGCACTCACAGGTTATACTGCAAATGAAGTCATTTCCCAAGTATTAAATGCTGGGTTTCAAAAGTGTCTTTCTAAACCCGTAGATCTATTTGAATTAATTACAGTTATTTCCGAACTGGTAAAATAATTTAAATTGTGTTAAAATATCAATGGATAAATTGCTTACCAAGGTGTATTAATCAACAATTACTCTAAATTATGAACCAACCACTAAACCAAGAACAATTAAACCAGATCATTGCTGAAGTTCAAACATTACAATTACGTCAAGAATCAGAACTTAATCAACAGCAAATTAAAGAGATTTTACAAGATTTAAATCTACCACCGGAATTATTAGATGAAGCCTTAATTCAAATTCGGCGTAAACAAGCTTTAGAAGTTCAACAAAGCCGTAATAAATTAATTGGTTTCGTAGTGGCGACATCTGTAATTATCGGTATAGGATTAACAGTGTTTTTTCATCAACAAAAAAGTTCTTTATTGGCTAATATTTCCGCACAACAAGACAAAATTACCCTAACATCAAATAATGAAAATTTAAAAAATATCTCCCGTCAAGCTAATTCAGAACTTGTTTATCGTGTGACTTTGAAAAATGCACCTATAGGTAAAAAACTCAATCTTTCTTGTAATTGGATTGACCCAAATGGTCAAGTTGTTAAACAAAATCAATATCAAACTCGTGAAATAAAAACTTCAGTTTGGGATACTGTTTGTCGTTATAGTATTAATCCTACCGCATCTGTGGGAAATTGGCAAGTACAAATGTTGCTTGAAGGTCGGAAAATTAGTGAAGAAACTTTTGTGGTGCAATAGTTATGTTTCCCTATCATTTTATTGGTTATTGGGGTGATAAAAGCAAAGAGTTTCTCACGCAGAGGCTCAGAGGCGCGAAGAGAGGAGGTGAGGAAGAGAAGTTTTTTTGGGATGTTGTTTATATTGGTTGTGAGTCTTTACCTGTATTACCAAAAAATACGATTGCGGGTATTTCGGCTGGGGGTTTTTCGATCTTAGATGTTTGGGTGAAGATAACAGATAATCAGTTAATTTTGGGGTGCGAAATTTTTGGTAAAGTGCCTTTATTTTGGACTCAGCAAGGTGGAGTAATTTGGTTTTCTTCTCAGTTACAATTGCTTTTAGAAATCATAGAAAAACCGGAGATTAATATTTCTGGTTTATATGGTTATAGTTGTTTTTCCTATGTTCCTAATCCTCTCACTCCTGTTAATCAAGTGTTTTCTGTGACTGCGGGAACTGAGATGATTTTTAATGGGGTTGCTTCTCCTCAAGTTGATAATATTTATCAATGGTGTGAATCAAAGGAACAAATTAAAGATGAAAATACCGCAGTTTCTCAATTACAATTTTTATTAAAAAATGCAATTCAAACACAAATTTCTGATTTAAAAGATCAACCTGTGGGGGTTTTTCTGTCTGGAGGTTTGGATTCTTCTATTGTTGCGTCTTTATTGGTAGAAGCTGGGGTAAAAGTTCGCGCTTACACTTTAGATTTTGGTAATGTGGGTATTCCTGAATATCCCTATGCGGAACAAGTGGCGGAATTTCTTAATATTCCTTTAGTGAAAGTTGATGCTAGTCCTGGTAATATTAAAAAGGCTTTAATTCCTACTGTAAAAGCTTTAGATTTACCCTTTGGTGACGGTGTAACTGTTCCTTTATATCTCTTAAATCAAATTGCTTCTCAAGAAACTCAGGTGATTTTTAATGGTGAAGGTGGTGATCAATTATTTGCCGGTTGGACTAATAAACCTTTAATTGCTGCGGGTATTTATCAATATGAATATCCTGATCAAATAGAAAGTTTTATTAACCAATATCTTCGCACTTTTCACCGTTTTTGGAGTTATGAAAAACGGATTTATCAGCCAGAAATATATGCTCAGATTCAGGGTTTAAATGCTCAGGAATGGTTATTAAATGCTCTTGATTCTGATTTTTGTCCTTCGTTATTATCTCGCCTCCGTCGCGCTAGTTTAATGTTAAAAGGAGCGCGAAATATTCACCCCCGTGCGACTGCGTTGGGTTTGGCTCATGGTTTAGTTGTGCGATCGCCTTTTTGTGATTTACTGTTAGCAGAATGGACTTTTCAGCTATCTGGTGAACTGTGTTTACACGGTGCTTGTGAAAAGTATATTCTTAAACGCGCTGTAGAAAATTGGCTACCTAAGGAAATCGTTTGGAGACAAAAACGCGGTATGGGTGTTCCCCTCACCTCCTGGTGTCTAAATAATTTTTGGCATGATATTGGTAATTGGCTGAATCCTGGTATACTAAAATGGGAAGGTTGCTTTTTTCCTGATATTGCGTCACAAATTGTTACAGGTCAACTGGGGGGACAAATTCAAGGACGACGTATTGGTGAAAGTCTGTGGTTATTGATAATGTGGCAACTTTGGCGCTATCATGTTTTTGGTTCTAAATTAGGCAAAAAGTCTTTATATCATCCATTTATTTTACCTCGATGGTTATGGAAAAAGTACCACCAATTCCCAATTTAGAACTAGAGCTTGCACAAGAGTTATTGCAAGTTCATGGTTCTCCTTTATACGTTTACGATAGCGATATTTTACGTCAAACTGTTGCAGATATTACGGAAGCTATTAGTTATCCCCATACTAAGTTTCATTTTGCTAGTGTGACAAATGGTAATATCGCATTACTAAAAATATTTAAAAACGCCGGTTGGGGACTTCATGCTAATACTCCGGGTGATATTTATTTGGGTTTAAATGCTGGTTTTTATCCCCATGATATCGTCTATAGCGGTAGTAATTTAAATCGGGAGGAAATGGAACAAGTTATCAATTGGGGTGTGACAACCCTCAATTTAGATAGTATTTCTCAGTTGCGTTTGTGTTGTGAGGTTTTTTCATTTCGTGCAAAGACACAGAAAAACACAACAGAAAAGTTAAATCTTGGTTTGCGGTTAAATATTTCGGAGGATAGTCGTATTGGTGTTAGTTCTCTAGATTTTAATGAGGCTATTTCTATTAGTCATGCTGTAGGTTTAAAGATTTCTGGTTTACATTTTTATCGCGGTACAGGAACTAATGCAACAACAGCCTTTATTGATGTAATTGATTCGATTTTAGCAACTGCAAAAAAGTTACCAGATTGGCAATATTTAGATTTTGGTGGTGGTTTTGGTTATCCCTATCATCATGATCATGTAGCTTTTGATTGGCAATTATTTGGAAATCAATTAACTAATAAAATTAGTGAAATTGACAAAAATATTAATTTAATTATTGAGCCAGGACGCTCTTCTGTAGCGGGTTGTGGTACTTTATTAGCTAAAGTTGTTTCGGTAAAATGGCAAGGAGAAAAACAAATTATCGGTGTAGATTCTACTATTGCTAATATTGCTGTTATTTCTGTACATGGAGGTTATCGAGAAATTATAACTTTGAAAAATTCAACTTCTCAAAAATATCTAACTGACGTTTGTGGAAATACCACATATTCACGAGATTATTTAGGCAAAAATTGTCAACTTCCCGCTTTAGAAATTGACGATATTATTGCTATTTTAGATGTTGGTGCTTATGGTTATGCTATGTCTTCTCACTTTTTACATCGTCCCAGACCTGCGGAAGTCTTGTTAGAAAATGGTACATATCATTTAATTCGTAAACGGGAAGATTACAGCATTTTACTTAACAATCAAATTATGTAAAATCTGACTTCTTTAATTATTAATTAATTCCCAAAATAAGAATAGAAGTCGAGTATCTAAAACCACAATTTTCAACCAAATCAAAACTAACAAAACCATGAAATGTATTAACTGCGGAACTGACAACAAATTACAATACAGAAGAGCAACTAAAGGAAGATGTATTAAATGTAATCATCCTTTTGTTTTTGAACCTACAAGTATGGGAACTGCAAAAATTACCGATTCTATGTTTGCTAAAACATTAGCAGATATTTCAGCTAGTTATACTTTATATTTTACACCGAAACAACTCCTTTATTTTTTAGATAGTCGGGTTAGAAAAAAGGCATTTCAACCAGCAGGATTTTGGTTTTTATATCTTTTTTTGAATGTTTGGGTAACAGGTTTTGTTGGAGGACTTACTTTGATTTTGATACCGTTTTTCTATCTTTTTTTGAATGTTTGGGTAACAGGTTTTGTTGGAAGACCTACTGCTTTGATACCTAATTCTTTTCTTGTTGTTAATTTAGTTTACCAAGCAGTTACAATTTGGAATTTATTTAATAACACAAATTCAAGTAGATTAAACAATGCTAGTCGGAAAGCAAGTGCTAGAACCTTACAAAGACTGGGAGTGTTCATTCTAGTAGTGGGAATATCAGCAAGTTTATTTGTGTTAGATTCTTTCCCTGGTTTCTCTATTGTAGTAATTTTAGGGTTGCTATCAATATTTTTAGGAACTAGACAGTTAAGAAAAGTCGAAAATCTACCACAGGAACTTTTATTTTCTTCCATAGATTTAGATAGGTGGTTGATAAAATGGCAACAAATAAATGGTAAAGTTGATAAAGTTCTAACTTCACAACAAGAACAAATTGCACCTACATCTATTAACCCCGATATAACAGCTTATAGTTTTGATAGATTAGTAGTTTGTGATAGTGCTAATATTGCACAATTATTAATTGCTAATAATTTCCACTTTGAAAATAATTGTGCAATTCTCAGTATTACTGGTTATCCTCAAAGCATTTTCAATACTACAATGGAAATGCTACGACGTAACCCTGATTTAAAGGTTTATGCTATTCATGATTGTAGTTCCAAAGGTGTCAGTTTAGTTCATCATCTCCGCACCAGTGAAAAGTGGTTTTTAAATAGCAATGTGACAATTATTGACCTGGGACTTTTACCCCGTCAAATTATTGCGAGTCAGGGAAAAATGTTTACTCGGTTTTCTTCACAGTTAAAAGACGAATCTAAAAAATTATCTGTAGATATTTGTCAGAGTTTAACTGCTGACGAATTAGCTTGGTTACATACTGGTAATTTTGTCGAATTGGAATCTTTTACCCCACAAAAATTAATTCAAGTTCTCAGACATGGTATTTCTGGAAGCTTGAATTTAGAAAGTGATGATAGTAGTATAATTTTAATTGGTGATTCAGGTATTAATTCAGGAAATGATATTTACATGGTAGAAAATTTTGGTTAAATGAACATGGGTGTCACTCATATAGCAATTCAAGCTCAAAAAATACACCCCAACCGTACCCTTTCCAAAGTATAGGGAAAAGGTAATTTTGTACAGCGTTTTCCGCTCTTATGAGGTACAAAGTTAAATCATAAAACTCTTGTGGTGCGGGCATCTTGCCCGCTAGATATGTACCTCATAACACCAGTAAATAGCGAAAGTATAAAGAAACTTTGAATAATAAATTAACAGGGTTATTAGAAATATTTCATACTCATGAATTGTCATTAGAAGAAATTACAGAAGAAGTTGAAATTGTCCGTTCTCAAATTTATGACCGAAAACACAATATTTAAGATAATTATTAATGTTGATAATGTTGGGTTTCCTTGGGTCAACCCAACCTACAATGAAGATTTACCTATTCGCCAAATATTGATACATTTCCCATCTAGCATTAACTTCCATTTGCGCTTGTTCTAGCAATAATTTCGCCACCTCTGGCTTACTTTTCGTCAACATTTTAAACCGATTCTCTTGATACATTGACTTTTCTACCGACTCAGAAGGCGCTTTCATATCCAATTGTAGGGGATTTTTACCCTGTGATTGTAATACCGGATTATAGCGATATAATAACCATCTTCCTGAGTCTACTAACGCCTTTTGCTGTTGTAAACCGGTGGTCATATCAATCCCGTGAGCAATACAATGACTATAGGCAATTATGATTGATGGACCATCAAAAGCTTCCGCTTCTAAAAATGCTTTTAATGTCTGTTCATCTCGCGCACCTAAAGCGACGCTGGCAACATAAACATTACCATAAGTCATGGCCATTAAACCTAAATCTTTCTTGGGTGCAGGTTTTCCACCGGTCGCATATTTAGCTACTGCGGCTTTGGGAGTAGCTTTAGAAGATTGTCCTCCAGTATTAGAATAAACTTCTGTATCCATGACTAAAATGTTCACATTTCGACCTGTGGAAATTATATGATCAATTCCCCCGAAATCTATATCATAAGCCCAACCATCACCCCCAACTATCCACACGCTTTTTTTAACTAAATAATCAGCGAGGGACTGGAGGTTTTCAAACGCAGATAAACGCTGATTAACGCGGATATTTTTTTCATCTATCTGCGTATATTTGTGTTGATCTGGGTTTAAAATTTCTTGGAGTTTATGTTTGAGAATGATGATTCTTTCCCGTTGTTCCCAAATATCAGCTTCGGTTTTTTGTTCGGCTTTGAGAATGGCATTAACTAAATTATCGCCAATTTCATTACTTAATTGTGATAATAATTCTGCTGCAAATTCTGCTTGTTTGTCTATGGATAAACGATAACCAAAACCAAATTCGGCGTTATCTTCAAATAAACTATTAGACCAGGCCGGACCTCTTCCTTGATCATTTTGACTCCAGGGAGTTGTGGGGAGATTTCCTCCGTAAATGGAAGAACAACCAGTAGCATTAGCAATGAGTGAGCGATCGCCAAATAATTGTGTTAATAATTTAAGGTAGGGGGTTTCTCCACAACCGGCACAAGCACCAGAAAACTCAAATAATGGTTCTTGTAATTGTTGTTGACGAATTTGGTTTACTTGCAAGGTTTTCCGGTCAGGATTTGGTAAGCTTAAAAAGAAATGCCAATTTTCCCGTTCTTGTTCTCGCAAGGGTAATTGTGGACTCATATTAATGGCTTTGCGGGTGGGTTCGGCTTTGTTTTTGGCAGGACAGACGCTAACACAAATTTCGCAGCCTGTACAGTCTTCTGGAGCTACCTGAATGGTGAATTTCTGGTTAGCAAAGCTCTTATCTTTGGCGTTAGTTGATTTAAAAGCTATGGGTGCGTTGACTAATTCACTGGGTTGATACACTTTAGCACGAATGGCCGCATGAGGGCAAACCATCACACATTTACCACATTGAACGCAGATATCACTATCCCAAACAGGGATTTCTTCAGCAACGTTGCGTTTTTCCCATTTTGCAGTTCCAGTGGGAAAAGTTCCGTCAGCAGGTAAGGCACTCACGGGTAAATTATTGCCTTCCCAAACCATAATTTTATCAAGAACATTCTCGACAAATTTGGGTTTGTTAATTGCTAATTGGCGATTTTCTTTATTACCTATTTGTATGAGAGGAATTTCGATTTCATGGAGATTTTCTAAGGTGTTGTCTACAGCTTTTAAATTCTTATGGACAACTTCTGTACCTTTTTTACCATAGGTTTTTTCTATGGCTTGTTTGATTTTAGCAATTGCTTCTTTTTCTGGCAATACTCCGGCTAAAGCAAAGAAACAGACCTGCATAATAGTGTTAATTCTATTTCCCATACCACTATTTTTAGCTACTTGACTGGCATTAATAGTGTAAACTTTGAGATTTTTAATGAGAATTTGCTGTTGAACTTTTAGTGGTAGATTTTCCCAAACTGTATCAGCATCATAAGGACTATTTAACAATAAAATCGCCCCCGGTGCAGCAGCTTTTAAAATATCAATACTTTCCACAAATCCCCAATGGTGACAACCGATAAAATTAGCTTTGTCTATGAGGTAGGTTGAACGAATTTTTTCAGGACCAAAACGCAGGTGAGAAACTGTCATTGAGCCGGATTTTTTGGAATCATAAACAAAGTAACCTTGAGCGTTATTTTCTGTACCTTCACCGATAATTTTGATAGAGTTTTTATTTGCACCTACTGTACCGTCTGAACCCAAACCATAGAACATTGCTCGAACTACATAATCTGGTTCTGTAGAGAAATTAGCATCAAAATTTAAAGAGGTGAAACTCACATCATCATTAATCCCAATGGTAAAATGATTTTTGGGTTTAATTTGAGTAAGATTATCAAAAACACTCTTGACCATTGCGGGAGTAAATTCTTTAGAAGAAAGTCCATATCTCCCTCCAACAATTTTTGGAAATGTGGTTTTTTTCCAGCCTTCATAAATAGCCGTCACCACATCTAAATATAATGGTTCTCCCGCACTTCCAGCTTCTTTGGTTCTATCCAAAACTGCAATAGATTTGACACTATTAGGTAATGCTTCTATAAATCTAGCAATATCAAAAGGGCGGAAAAGTCGCACTTTGATAACTCCAACTTTTTCCCCTTGATTATTTAAATAATCTACAGTTTCATGGACAGTTTCACAACCAGAACCCATGATAATAATTACTCTTTCTGCATTTGGTACACCATGATATTCATAAAGTTTGTAATATCTACCTGTACGTTTCCCAAATTTGTCCATAATCTTTTCAACAATATCAGCACAAACATGATAATAAGGGTTTGCACCTTCACGAGATTGGAAATAAACATCAGGATTTTGTGCCGTTCCTCGTAATACTGGATGATCTGGAGTTAAACATCTTTGACGATGTGCTAATATTGATTTTAAAGGAATAAATTCCTGTAAATTTTCATCTGTTAATAATTCAACTTTCTGCACTTCATGGGAAGTTCTAAACCCATCAAAAAAGTGCAAAAATGGTACTCTTGTTTCTAAAGTTGCTGCATGAGAAATCAACGTAAAATCATGACTTTCTTGAACAGAAGCTGAACATAAAAAAGCGAAACCTGTCGCTCTAGCAGCCATAACATCACTATGATCACCGAAAATAGATAACGCATGGGTAGCTAAAGAACGGGCAGAAACATGAAGGACAAAACTAGTTAATTCTCCCGCAATTTTGTATAAGTTAGGAATCATTAATAATAATCCCTGGGAAGCGGTGAAAGTTGTACTTAATGCCCCCGTTTGTAATGCTCCATGAACAGCAGCCGCAGCCCCTCCTTCGCTTTGCATTTGGGTGACACTGGGAACTGTACCCCATAAATTAGGTTTATTTTCCGACATCCAACTATCAGCCCATTCACCCATATTTGAAGATGGTGTGATAGGATAAATAGCAATAACTTCGTTTAATTTGTAAGCTATACGGGCAACGGCTTCATTACCATCAATTGTGGCATAATATTTGTTCATGATTTTTCTTCCTGAGTCTTTTGTGGTTGTTTCAACTGTATGCAAAGAAACCAAAAAGATAAGCATTAGAAATAGCTAAAGTTAGGAAGTCAATTTGTAATATTTTCTACAGTTTTATTCATTGTTAATTATTCTGACTTCTAACCAATATTTTAATTATAGCAGGTGGTAAATATACTATTTCTATTAATATTCTACTCAATATTTGTCATCCTGGATTCATCAAGGTTTGATGATTTTTATGGTGTAGAAGTGGGGGAGGTTTTTTTCATTCTGGAGAAAATACTCATTTTATCCTGATACAACAATCCCTATATTTTCATCATAATCTCCTATCCAAACATCAATTTCTCCAATTTTAGTATAATTAGTAAACTTCTCAGGAATATTAACAGTAAATTGTTGTAATTTTCGCCAATCTGATTCTGTTATATATTCTTGATTTTGCATTTCTGCAATTAATTTTTCACTATTTCCCCATTTAACAACTACAGATATTTGATGTTCATCATCTATTACCTTCACTGATTTAGCAACTTCAGGAAAATCATAGTTTTCTCTTAATTTTTGAATATCCACACCCCCATCATGATTTTGATGAAATAAAGTACCAAAATATATTTTAATTATCGGTAAAATATCACCATTTAAATCATATTTTGCTAATATTTTTTTAGTTAAGTTAATAGGTTGAATATACCCCGGTGGGTTGGGAGATGACATATTAAAAATTATCACATTACCTTGACCTTGTTTTCCTTCTCTATTACATCTTCCCGCAGCTTGTATAATCGAATCTAAAGGTGCAACTTGACGATAAACAATAGGAAAATCCACATCAATACCAGCTTCTATAACTTGGGTACTCACTAGAAAACAGGGTTTTTCATCTTTTAATAATTGTCGCACGGTTCTAAGAATTTGGGAACGATGCACAGGACACATTCTAGAACTAAGATGAAAACACATTTCTGGAAATTGTCTAGATAATATTTCATATCCTTCTCTCGCTAATTTCGTGGTATTGACAATAATTAATCCTTGATTTAATCCAGAATCTTGAATATTAGAAACTAAATTCTCCCATTCCCAAATCTCAGGAATATATTCATATTTAACACGGTTAAGTTGTTTAAATAATCGAGTAGTTTCATCTTCTGGAATAATATCTACAACCTTAACTAAATCATGATCATCAAGATTATCAAATGCTGGTTGGGTAGCACTCATCAAAAGTATTGTACATCCCCAATCTGTAACTAATGTATTTAATATATTTAAAATAGGACGGATTAAATGAGTAGGAATAGATTGGGATTCATCTAACAATATAACCTTGTTAATTAAACCTTGTAATTTTCGACATTTAGAAGGATGATCAGCAAATAAACTTTCATAAAATTGCACTCCACTAGTAACAATTACGGGTTTATCCCATCTTTCAGTATTGAGTTTATATTCCTTGACTTCTGCTAATTTTGGTTCATATCCTGAATGATGTTCTAATACTGATTTTTCTCCAAATAGTTGACGATAAACTTCCGCTGTTTGTTCAATAATACTTTTTAGTGGTCCCACATAAACTATACCGGACATTTGATGTTTTTGACTGTGTAAATAAGCAAAATTAGCACTAGAAATAGTTTTACCAATTCCACAAGGTCCCGTTAATCTAAAAATTCCTTTTGGTAATTCACTGGATTTTTTACAATATTCTGCAAAAGTTTTTCTCGCTTCACTAATTGTATTTTGCGGATTTGATAATTTTAAATAATTATTGAAAGTAAAAGTATATGTAAAATCCTCCTGATTTATAGAACTTTCAAAGTTTTTAGCGTCTAATCTATCACTATCAACTAAGACAGAAAATAACATTCTAATGGCAAATTCTCGACGTAATTTAGGTAAATTAATATCTGGTAATTGTTCAGGAATAAAAACGGCTATTTCCTGTTTAGCTATTTCTAAACATTCCTCTAACCCTACTGCTAATCTCTTATATTCATCTCCTCTGATTTTTGAACGTTTAGATAAACCAGAATGATGACCACCAATAATATAAGCCATTGCCGGTGGTTCTTTTGTTCCCATTTGTAATGCTAAAACTGCACCCTGGGGAGAGTGGACAACTCTTTTCCCATTATTTTTGAGATATTCCTGCCATTTTTGCTGATATTTACCCAAATCATGCCATAAACCGGCATACCTAGCTACAGCTTGGAACTGCTGCGGTACAGCACTTGCAGACCTTTCTGCAACACTCTGTAAATGTTCTGATAACAGTTGTTCTTTACAATTCGTAGTAATTCTTGCTAAGTAACTCATTATGTGTTAACTTTTAATTGAAAAAATTTAGTCTAGACTATGCAGATTAAGTTATGGGGTGAGTGGGCATTATTTACAAGACCAGAATTTAAAGCTGAACCGCACAGCTACCAAGTAATGCCCTTTACTGCGGCTATTGGTGTACTGGAATCTATTTTCTGGAAACCAGAGATTAAATACAAAATCAATCACATTATAGTCTTGAATCCGATTAGTACATTTACAATACAGCGTAACATGGTGCAGTCCAAACAAATCTATGGAAATGTTAAAAAATGGATAAAAAATGATGGTATAGGCGGATACACAGCCGTAGGAGATCGCGCTCAAAGGAATCATGTCATATTGCGTGATATAGCCTATATCATTGATTTCAACTTTGATTTACAAACAGAGGAAGATTTATCTAATAAATATGCGGCTCAAATAAAGCGCAGAATTGAGAAAGGACAATGTTTTAAACAGCCCTATTTTGGCTGTCGAGAATACATTGCTTATTTTGGTTTTCCCCTCCCAGAAGATCAACCCGCACCAGAGTTAAAAGGAGAAATTGATTTAGGATTAATGCCTAAACAAATGCACTTTATTCCTGATAAAAAAGGGGCTATTTCTTGGCGCACTGCGGAGGGATTTGTCAAGGGTAATGTTGTTACTGAATTTGCTCACTTTGTCATGAGAGATGGGCTAGTATGTTACAGGAATTAAATCAACTAGGAATTGCTTTAGAACAGGATGATAAACTCACACCAACAGGTTTTAGTGAATGTATTTGTCATTGGCAAATTGATTTAAGTTTAGAGACTTTTATGGTATTAGAAACACCGGGAAAAAGTGATAAAAGTAAACCTAAATTTGGCAAAAAGATACTAGTCCCTGATTTGCGCCGTAATGGTGATGAAACCCTATTAATTGATGATGGGGGAGAATATGTTTTTGGGGCTGGAGATAGAGGTGAAAAACGTCATAATTTGTATCTACAACTTCTAGGAAGATGTTTGCAAGAAACTAATCATGAAGCTGTAAAAGCTGTTTATGATTTTGTCACTAATACAACTGTGGAAAAAATCACAGCAGAGTTAGTAATAGCCTATCCTCCAGCAGCAAATATAGAATGGTATCGGGATAGATTTGTATTCATGTTTAATGGTGGACAAATCACTAAAATTCCCGCAATTAAAAAATGGTGGTCTAATTATTATGCTAGTAAACAAGATACCATTGATGGTGTTTGTTTATTAACAGGTGAAAAGACCCCAACAATGGGGCGAAAAATGCCTATGATGGTTAAAGGTGTTCCCGGTTCTATTACTTCTGGAGCGGCTATTAGTAGTTTTGATAAGGTTGCTTATCAGTCTTATGGATGGGATGGAAATATTAACGCCCCCATTGGTTTTACCAGTGCTGTGAGATTTCATAAAGCTTTGGATTTTTTACTAAATTCTCACACAAACCACTATAAATTAGGGGGTCAGGTTTTTGTCTATTGGGGTGAAGAAGAAGGAGAAGGAATTAATCCTGAAATTTGGGAAAATCCCTCTTTTGAATCTATCTTTGCTAGTCCCCATAGTCCTAAAAAATTTAATTTGGAGGATATCAAATCTAGCAAGTTTTATTTAGCGGTTCTTAAAGGTAATAGAGGGAGAATCTCTGTTAGTAGTTGGAGTGAAATTACCACCCAAAAAATTAAAGATTCTCTTCAACAGTTTATACAATGTCAGCAAGTTAATAATTTGTCACCTGTTCCTATTTGGATGTTGTGTAATACTGCTTTTTTAAACCATAGTAAGGAAAACACCGACAGGATAGCGACAGCATTAATTAAAGCCGCTTTTTTAGGTGAAAAATTACCTGACGAATACGCTTACAGAATCATTGATAGGATATGTAGTGAAAAATCTTTTCATCCTTTCCCGTCTCAATCTAGACAACATTTCTACTTTCCTAGATTACAAGGTTTATTACTTTATTTAGCAACCAATAACATGAAGTATCCCACAGATCATCCTGGCTTGAATACCGCTTACACATTGGGAAGAATTGCATTTTTAATGCACCAATCTCAAGTTAATGCTCAAAGTATGACTGAAGATAATACTAATGTCATGCGTAGTCTCAAGGCTTTATCTTCCACTCCTACTCAAGTTTTCGCTCGGCTTTGTCATGGTTGTACTCATTATCATTTAGAAGCCGAAAAGAGTAAATATATTAAGCTATTACTAGCTGAAGAATTTGAGAATTTTGATATTTCTGTGCTACCAGAAGTTCTAGATTTAAAATCTCAAGCTCTGTTTTTTCAAGGTTGGTGGCAAAAAAGAGCCGAATTTTTTAAACCTAAAGATAAATCTGAACAATAAAAATGGCTAATTATGGACATAAATCAATGACATGAAATTTTTTTGAAGATGATAAAAAATAATTTTTTATCTCTTTAAAGTCTAGAATTTCCAAATCTCTACTTTCTCAACTTGCTAAAAACCTAAAAAAATCACAGGAACAAAAATCATGACTTTACATTTAGACCCCACCAAAAAACACGATGCAATTTTATTATTTGACTGTCTTGATGGTAATCCTAATGGTGATCCAGATGCAGGAAATCAACCGAGAATTGACCCCCAAACTAATCAAGGTTTAGTAACAGATGCTTGTTTAAAACGCAAGGTCAGAAACTATGTAGAAATGGTTGGTAAGGATGAAACCACGCCAGAAAAATATAAAATATTTGTGGAAGAAGGAAGTGTTTTAAATGAGAAAATTCGCCGAGGTTATGTAGGTGTAGGTTTACCAGAAAAAGAAGGAACTCCAGAACAACAATTAGAAGTTGGAAAATGGATGCAACAAAACTTTTATGATTTAAGAATGTTTGGAGGGGTGTTGTCTACTGGTTTAAAAGCTGGTCAAGTTTGGGGACCTATGCAAATTAGTTTTTCTCGTAGTATTGACCCTGTTTTTCCTCAATCTGTAAGCATTACCCGCTGTGCTGCTACTAGCGAAAAAGAAGGTAAGGACAATAAAACTATGGGGAGAAAGGAGGTTTTACCCTATGGTTTGTATAAATCTCATGTTTTTTATAATCCCCATTTGGCGGAAAAATCTGGTTGTGTGACTGAACGTGATTTAGAATTGTTTTGGGAAGCTTTAATTAAGGCTTGGGAGTTTGACCGCTCTTCTGCACGGGGTTTTATGGCTTGTCGTGGATTATATGTATTTAGTCATGCCAGTAAATATGGTAATGCTCCTGTACATAAGTTGTTTGATAAGCTGCAAATTAAGTCTAATGTTGATGTACCCCGTAGTTTTGCTGATTATCAGGTGGTGCTTGATGATGAATTTAAACTACCTGATGGTGTGATTTTGACAAGGTTGGATTAAAAATGCGCGGATGGTTAGGTGTTAAGTCGGAATGAGTATGATTAAGCTGGAAACTCTTGCAATGTATGGATTTCAGGACATGGGTAATTTAAAATGCCCGCGCACCTTATGCTGTAAGGGTTACAGCGTTTTTTGCTCTTGCTCTTGGGACTGGAATGGGGTATTATCTGAACACCCGCGCAAATCATTCTGGAAATCTCCTATTTCCAAGGGTTTCCCCGGCCCGCTGTGACAATTACTATTTAAGGTAATTGAGGATTGAAACTTTTTCTTTGGAGGATCTATATTGTGATCTTTGGTATGTGACAATTACTATTTAAGGTAATTGAGGATTGAAACATTGTGGCAATATACGGGACCCGATGACACTGATGGTGACAATTACTATTTAAGGTAATTGAGGATTGAAACGATTTATATGCTCGTGCGGAAAAATTGGGGGGCGGTGTGACAATTACTATTTAAGGTAATTGAGGATTGAAACGTTACATCAGCCGGAACGGCCGCGGATGCACGAGGAGGTGACAATTACTATTTAAGGTAATTGAGGATTGAAACACTAATTTCCCCCTCCATCCTGACTATCTTTTAGAGTGACAATTACTATTTAAGGTAATTGAGGATTGAAACCTTTTTTATCAGGTGGTTATTATGATTGTTCGTCCTGATGTGACAATTACTATTTAAGGTAATTGAGGATTGAAACTGGTCAAATCGATATCAGAAATTCTATTACATGAAAGGTGACAATTACTATTTAAGGTAATTGAGGATTGAAACACCGCAATGACCGCGGAAAGGCTTGCCATTATGGTGTGACAATTACTATTTAAGGTAATTGAGGATTGAAACGACGTAACAAGAGTGTAACAAGCGGACTAATTGGTGACAATTACTATTTAAGGTAATTGAGGATTGAAACGAGAAAGCCCAGAACAATAAATAATTTGTTCGGCAGTGACAATTACTATTTAAGGTAATTGAGGATTGAAACTAGAAAATTCAGCACAAAAGGCAAGACAAATAAAATGTGACAATTACTATTTAAGGTAATTGAGGATTGAAACAATAATATTTGTACTGCCATTAGATCCATTTCCTTTCAGGTGACAATTACTATTTAAGGTAATTGAGGATTGAAACAACGCAATTGAACTTAATGGCGATGTATCCCCGGTGACAATTACTATTTAAGGTAATTGAGGATTGAAACGCCGCCTTTTCTGGTCATAGTACAAGCATATATTGTGACAATTACTATTTAAGGTAATTGAGGATTGAAACCCTACTATTAGTGGGAGATATCCTACATTTACTACTTGTGACAATTACTATTTAAGGTAATTGAGGATTGAAACACTAACCCATGCCCGTAATCCTTCATCGTCATTGTGGATGTGACAATTACTATTTAAGGTAATTGAGGATTGAAACGAATTACAATAAATCAAATCAAGCAGATTGTGACAATTACTAATTAAGATAATTGAGGATTCAAACAAAATCATGTTTTATCTAAATACCCCCGTCCCTGACAATGATCATACCCCACCAACTCGACGGGGAAAGCATAAAATATTCATTGGAATGGCTCCCGGAGTCGGGAAAACATACAGAATGCTAGAAGAAGCACACCAACTTAAACAAGAAGGTATTGATATTGTAATTGGTGTTTTAGAAACCCATGGACGTAAAGGTACGGCCACAAAAGCTATAGGATTAGAGATAATTCCTAAAAAAACCATAGTTCACAAAAATATCAACCTTCAAGAAATGGACACCGAAGGAATTTTAAAACGCTCCCCTCAACTGGTTTTAATTGATGAATTAGCCCATACAAATACCCCCGGTTCACTTAGAGAAAAACGCTATCAAGATGTAGAATTAATTTTAGCAGCCAGTATAGATGTTTACTCTACAGTCAACATTCAACATTTAGAAAGTTTGAACGATTTAGTAGCAGGAATTACAGGTATCGTAGTCCGAGAACGAATTCCAGATCGTTTACTAGATGAAGCTGATGCTGTTGTTGTAGTTGATGTTACTCCAGAAACCTTAGAAGAACGATTACGAGAAGGTAAAATTTATACACCTGATAAAATTCAACAATCTTTAGACAACTTTTTTCAGCGTCGTAATCTCATCGCTTTGCGGGAATTAGCATTAAGAGAAGTCGCAGATACCCTAGAAGAAGAAGCCAATACCACCCCCTCTCCTGGGCAAAATTGGAATGTTCATGAACGAGTTTTGATATGTATATCTACTTATCCAAATTCGATTCAATTATTACGACGTGGGGCACGAATCGCCAACTATATGAACGCTAAATTATATACTGTATTCATTGCTGACCCTGAACGATTTCTCAATAAACAAGAAACTTTACATATTCATACCTGTGAGAAACTATGCCAAGAATTTGGCGGTGAATTTATTAGTATTAAAAATAACAAGATTCCTCAAGCGATCGCTGAAGTAGCTGCTACCCATCATATCACCCAAATAGTTATTGGTGAAAGTCATCAACCCCGATGGAAAACATTTTTTAAACGCTCTTTTACACAACGGTTACTAGAGTTAATCAGAAATCAAAACATAGATTTACATATTATCGCCACAGAGAAATAAATTTTAATATTTGTTAATCTATCTTAAATGAGAGGTAATTTTTTTGTCTTTTGTCTATTCTAAATAGCAAACCTAAATATTAAGGATGCTTTTACCAAAAATTAACCTAAAAAATCAGATATAGTCATTATCATCAGTTAGCAATCTAACATCGAGGTATATATGTTTAACAAAATTTTAGCAGCAGTAGATCGCTCGGACATGAGTATAAAAGTTTTTGAACAAGCCCTATCTTTAGCTAAAATCACATCAGCCAACCTAATGTTACTGCATATTCTATCACAAGAAGAAGAAGGCAGTCCAGAGGCGCTAATTTACCCGAATATTGACTACTATCCTGGTTGGAACGAGCAAAGCTTTAAATTATACCAAGAACATTGGGATAAATTTAAAAATGAAGGACTACAGATGTTACAATCATGGAGCGCTCAAGCTAATACATCCGGTGTAAATACGGAATTTACTCAAAATACTGGTAGTCCAGGACGGATGATTTGTGAATTAGCTACCAGTTGGGACGCTGACTTGATTATCATGGGACGACGGGGACGCTCAGGACTAGCGGAATTTTTTCTTGGTAGTGTGAGTAACTACGTTTTACATCATGCACCTTGTTCTGTACAAATTGTACATCTTCCCATGAGTTCTCAAGCAGCAGAGGTAACTTCCAAAACCACCACCTTTAGTAACTAGATTTCAGGTAAGAGGTAAAAATATTTACCAATTACCTATCCGCATCAAGTGGAAAAAATATGAAAACATCAATTCCACCTTCTTCAACCCATCTCATTGAAGATAAGCGTTTAAAAATGTTAGACGCAACCATTAAACGTCATCAATATCAACAAGATGCACTTATTGAAATTCTACATCGAGCTTGTGAACTATTTGGTTATTTAGAACTGGATTTATTGCTTTATATTGCCCATAGCCTAAAATTACCACCAAGTCGGGTTTATGGAGTAGCCACATTCTATCATTTATTTTCCCTAGCTCCAAAGGGGGTACATAATTGTGTGGTTTGTACGGGTACAGCTTGTTATGTTAAAGGCGCTCAGACCATCTTAACTAACGTAGAACAATTTACGCAAATTCACGCAGGGGAAACCACCCCAAATGGTCAAATTTCCCTAATGACAGCCAGGTGTTTGGGTGCTTGTGGAATTGCCCCAGCAGTAGTATTTGATGGCACGGTTTTAGGTAATCAGACCCCGGACTCAGTTTGCGAAAAAGTGAGAGCATGGTGGCAAAATGGAACTAAATGAATTATTAGAAATTGCCCAAAAAGAACATTCACAACGGAAAACTGTAGAAATTCGGTGTTGTATAGCTGCCGGTTGTCTATCTTCTCATGGACAAGCTGTCAAAGATAATTTAGAGGCCTCTGTCAAAACTGCGGAGTTACAAAATACCGTACAAGTTACTGGTGTGGGTTGTATGCGTCTTTGTTGTCAAGGAACATTGGTACAGGTAGAAAACTTGGCAAATCCTCCCGCCTCAAAATTGTATCAAAAAGTTATCCCCGAAAATGCAGCAGCAATTGTGGCAGGGATTCATGGAGAAACCACGAATTTACAAGAGAGTGATTTAAATCAGCCATTTTTTAGCCGTCAATTGCCAATTGTGCTGGAAAACAGCGGTAAAATTGACCCCGAACGGATTCAAGCTTACATTGGCGCTAATGGTTATCAAGCCCTTTACCAAGTGCTGCGGGAAATGAAACCCAGTCAGGTAGTAGAAACCATGACCAAAAGCGGTTTAAGGGGACGTGGTGGCGCTGGTTATCCCACAGGTTTAAAATGGGGAACTGTGGCAAAATCCCCAGGGTCGAAAAAATTTGTTATTTGTAATGCTGATGAAGGTGATCCCGGTGCATTTATGGATAGGAGTGTATTAGAAAGTGATCCCCATCGAGTTTTAGAAGGCATGGCGATCGCTGCCTATGCCATTGGTGCAAATCAAGGCTATATTTATGTTAGGGCAGAATATCCCATTGCTATTAAACGCCTAGAAATAGCAATTCATCAAGCTCAACACTTAGGACTTATCGGGTCACAAATTTTTGATTCTCCCTTTGATTTTAAAGTAGAAATCCGCATTGGTGCAGGTGCTTATGTCTGCGGTGAAGAAACGGCTTTAATGGCTTCTATTGAAGGTAAACGCGGTGTCCCCCATCCCCGGCCGCCATACCCTGCTGAGTGCGGTTTATGGGGCTATCCAACGTTAATTAACAATGTGGAAACCTTTGCTAATATCGCGCCGATTATTCGTCAAGGTGCTGAGTGGTTTGCAAATATTGGTATTGGTAAAAGCAAAGGTACAAAGGTATTTGCATTAGCTGGAAATATCTGCAACACGGGTTTAATAGAAGTGCCTATGGGAACATCTTTACAAGCAATTATTGAGGAAATCGGCGGAGGTGTTCCCGACAATGGTATTGCTAAAGCAGTACAAACTGGTGGCCCTTCAGGAGGATGTATTCCCGCGTCGGCTTTTGCTACACCTGTAGATTATGAATCCTTAACCGCTTTAGGTTCAATGATGGGTTCAGGTGGAATGATTGTTATGGATCAAACTACAAATATGGTAGATGTCGCTCGTTTTTTCATGGAATTTTGCATGGATGAATCTTGCGGTAAGTGCATTCCCTGTCGAGTGGGAACTGTGCAATTATACGGGTTATTAACAAAGATTAGTCAGGGAGAAGGTTCACTAGCTGATTTGAATTTGTTGGAGGAACTTTGCGATATGGTCAAAAATACAAGTTTATGTGGTTTAGGACAATCTGCACCAAATCCAGTTTTTAGCACTTTGCGATATTTTCGAGATGAATATTTGTCACTTGTTAGTTGTTAGTTGTTAGTTACGAATTACCAATATTTTTATGACTGTAAAAACCTTAACAATAAATGGCGAACTTGTGAGCGCTCGTGAGGATGAAACCTTATTAGACGCAGCCCAAGATGCTGGTATTCATATTCCTACATTATGTCATTTAGAAGGTATAGGAGATGTGGGATCTTGTCGTTTATGTTTGGTAGAAATTGCAGGTAATAATAAATTACAACCTGCTTGTATAACGAAAGTAATAGAAGGAATGGAAGTAAATACAAATAGCGATCGCTTACAAAAATACCGTCGTACAATTATAGAAATGTTATTTGCCGAAGGTAATCATATTTGCTCAGTTTGTGTTGCTAATAATAACTGTGAATTACAAGATTTAGCCATAGAAATGGGCATGGATCATCTACGATTAGAATATCAATTTCCTCACCGAACTGTTGATACTTCTCATCATCTTTTTGGCATAGATCATAATCGTTGTGTGCTTTGTACTCGTTGTGTGCGGGTATGTGATGAAATCGAAGGTGCTCATACTTGGGATATAGCAGAAAGAGGATCAAAATCTCATATTATTACTGATTTAAATCAGCCTTGGGGAACTTCTCAAAGCTGTACTTCTTGCGGTAAATGTGTTAATGCTTGTCCTACAGGGGCGTTATTTGATAAAGGTTCAAGCGTGGGTAAAATGAAACATGATCGCAGTAAAATTGAATTTTTAGTAACTGCAAGAAATAAAAAGCAATGGAATTTTTAGTCATTAATAAAATCTCATGTCACACAATATGCAAATTCAAAAAACATTCAGACGTATTCTATTAGTGGGGATATTGATAACATTTATATTCCTGGGTCTAGTAAACTTCAAATCACAGACGGTAACTGCTGCTGTTACTCAGATAGGAGAACCAACTGGAGAAGTTATTTATCGCTCTCAAGTGAAATTAGATGATCAATCAGGAAAAGTTTGGCAGGTTGTATTATTTAAACAAGTTTATTCAGATCAACCAGTGCATATAAATCTTCGCTTAGTTGGCTTTCCTGGTTCTGCGGAATTAATTCACCCCCAACCGTTAAGAATTACTACCAATACAGGTAAAGTTTGGAATGCTAATGATATCTTTTTAGATCAAGCCCCAGCCCCGACAATTGGTCAATATGATTTCACAGAAATCTTACCCCAATTACCTCCAGAATCTTTAATTTTATCCATACCTCTTGTCGGTACAAACTTGATTAATATCTCAGTTCCTATTCATGTTGTGAAAGAATGGCAATCATTAATTTGAACTGAAAACTGAAAAGGTAAAAAAATGACTAAAATTAAATTAGCAACGGCGTGGTTAGGTGGTTGTTCTGGTTGTCATATGTCCTTTCTTGATTTGGATGAATGGTTAATCAATTTAGCAACACAAGTAGATATAGTTTATAGTCCCATTGTTGATATTAAAGAATATCCAGAAGGTGTAGATATAGTATTAGTTGAAGGAGCTATAGCTAACGAAGAACATTTAGAATTAATTTACAAAATCAGAAACCGAACTAAAACAATAATTGCCTTTGGTGATTGTGCTATTATTGGTAATGTTACCGCCTTAAGAAATCTTGCCGGTGGAGCAGAACCAGCTTTACAATTAGCTTATATCCAAGAAGCGAATTTTAATCAACAAATTCCTAATTCACCCGGTATTGTTCCTCCTTTACTAAATAAAGTTGTCCCCATACATAAAGTAGTACCAGTTGATATTTATTTACCTGGTTGTCCTCCTTTAGCACCTCAAATTCGTGCTATAATTGAAGCATTATTAAAAGGAAAAAAACCAGAAATTGTCGGACGAGAAATGATTAAATTTGGTTAATGCCATTGTCAATTATTTGAAGGTGAATTATGTTAACAGCAGCAGATGTAATGACTAAAGATGTAGCAATGATTCGCAGTTCAGCCACAGTCAAAGAAGCAGTTGATTTAATGCGAATTAGAGACTGGAGAGCATTAATTATAGATCGTCGTCATGAACAAGATGCTTATGGAATTATCACAGAAAGTGACATTGTTTATAAGGTAATTTCCTACAGCAAAGACCCGAATAAAGTCCGTGTTTATGAAATTATGACTAAACCTTGTATTGTAGTTAATCCAGAATTAGGTTTAGAATATGTAGCCAGATTATTTGCTAACCATTATCTGCGACGTGCACCTGTAATTAGTGGTAAACTATTAGGAATTATTTCACTTACCGACATCTTAGCCAGAAGTAGTTGTTTAGAACAACCGCGCTCATTGTTATTAGAACAAGAATTACAAGATGAAATTAAAAAAGCTCGCATTGTTTGTGTAGAAAAAGGTATCAATTCCACCGAATGTGCAGCCGCTTGGGATGTGGTAGAAGAAATTCAAGCTGAAATTGCTCACCAACTCGCTGAAAAACCTCTTAAAACTGCCTTTGAAGATTACTGTGATGAATATCCAGAATTAGCAGAATCTAGAATTTATGATTTGTAATTAATATCCGTAGGTTGGGTAGAACAAAGTGAAACCCAACAAAATCTTTGATAATGTTGCGGAAATGTTGGGTTTCCTTACGTCAACCGAACCTACAATTTTATATAATTACCAATCATCGATTAATTATGAAAACAATCATTATTGACCCCGTTACTCGCATTGAAGGCCACGCGAAAATTAGCATTTATTTAGATGATGAAGGTCAAGTAAATGATGCTCGATTTCATGTTACAGAATTTCGTGGTTTTGAAAAATTTTGTGTTGGTCGTCCTTTCTCAGAAATGCCAGGAATTACCGCCAGAATTTGCGGTATTTGTCCAGTAAGTCACCTATTAGCTTCAGCCAAAACAGGAGATGGGATTTTAGCCGTCAAAATTCCCAAAATAGCCACTCAATTACGCCGTTTAATGAATTTAGGTCAAATCATCCAATCTCATGCCCTCAGCTTCTTTTACCTCAGTGCTCCTGACCTATTATTAGGCATGGATAGCGAACCCGAAAAACGGAATATTTTTGGTTTAATTGCTGCTGAACCAGAATTAGCCAGAGGTGGCATTCGTTTACGGCAATTTGGACAAGAAATCATTGAATTATTAGGAGGGAAAAAAATCCATCCTTCCTGGGCTATTCCTGGTGGGGTAAGTCACTCTTTAACCGAAGAAAATCGCACCCATATTCAGCAAGGGATTCCTGAAGCGAAAGCTACCGTAATTAATGCTATAGAATTATTTAAAAACTTATTAAAAACACACCAAAAAGAAATTAAAACCTTTGGTAATTTCCCTAGTTTATTTATGGGTTTAGTCAGTTCAGAAGGTTTATGGGAAACTTATGATGGACATATTCGATTTGTTGATAGTATAGGAAATATTGTTGCTGATAAACTTGACCCCAATAATTATCATCAATTTATCGGTGAAGCGGTGCAAGCAGACTCTTATTTAAAATCACCTTATTATCTTCCTTTAGGTTATCCTGATAGTAGTGATCATTGTCGTTTAGATAGTGGAATGTATCGCGTTGGACCCTTGGCAAGATTGAATATTTGTAGTCAGATTGGGACAACTTTAGCAGATACAGAATTAAAAGAATTTCGTAGTTATGAACACGGTACTATTAAATCATCATTTTTTTATCACTATGCCCGGTTAATTGAAATTTTAGCAGCAATTGAACATATAGAAATTATCCTTGATGATCCAGATATTTTATCAACTCGTATCTGTGCTGAAGCTGGTATTAATTGTCTAGAATCTGTGGGTGTAAGTGAAGCCCCAAGGGGGACATTATTTCATCATTATCAAGTAGATGAAAATGGGCTAATCTTAAAAGTAAATTTGATTATTGCCACGGGTCAAAATAACTTAGCAATGAATCGTACTGTTGCCCAAATTGCCCGTCATTTTATCCAAGGTGATGATATTAAAGAAGGAATATTAAACCGAGTTGAAGCCGGAATTAGGGCTTTTGATCCTTGTTTAAGTTGTTCTACCCATGCCATGGGACAAATGCCTTTATTAATAGAAGTAGTAAATAATAATGGTGCTGTAGTTAATCAAATTTGCCGTAATTAAGTTAATTATTTAGATCCCCGACTTCTGGAAACTTGTATTTATATGATATAATTTAAGCTAAACTCATATTACCCAAATTTTATGACTCTTGCTACTGCTAAACGCTTTACCATAACTGAATATCACCGTCTAGCAGATCTTGACTTCTTCACAGAAGATGACAGAGTTGAACTAATTAAAGGTGAAATTATCAAAATGGCTGCAAAAGGTAAAGCACATTCTGTTTGTAATACTCGTTTATATAGAGAGTTATTCAAGTTACTAGAAGAAAAGGCTACTATCCGTGGACAAGAACCTATTATTATTAATGATAGCGAACCAGAACCAGATTTAACAATTGTTAAAAATACACCTGATGATTATTTTCTAAATCATCCCATACCATCTGATATTTTCTTAATTATTGAAGTAGCTGATTCATCTTTAAAATATGACCAAGAAGTAAAATTATTCCTATATTCAGAAGCTGGTATTTCTGATTATTGGATCTTCAATTTAATGGACTATTATTTAGAATGCTACAGTGACCCATATCAAGATTTACAAGGTAAATTCGGCTATCGTCACAAATCAATTATCCTCCCTAATGAGTCTGTCAAATTGCCATTTTTCCCGGAATTAATTTTAGATTTAACTAAAGTATTTCCAGGGAAAAATTAAGTTATAAAATTAAAACTTGCAAAAATTGGGAAAATATGTTATTCTAGTTGTCAAGTGATAAAATCGGTTACCTATAACAATTTATAATATTGTCAGTATAAATAATAAGCGGCTATAGCAGCCGCACCAGTATCTATACTGAGTTTTCACTCATGTTTACACCTGCTACAATAGGGTCAAAATTTGCGGGAAACCGGGTATTATGATCACAATCTGCTTTTTCTAAATGCGTCCCCTGTAAATTAGCTGTACGTAAATTTGCAGAAAATAACATTGCTCCGCGCAAATCTGCATTTTCTAAATTAGCTTCACTTAAATCAGCAAAACTCAAATCACATCCTCGCAGATTTGCACCGTTCAGGTTGGCTTTACTCAAATCAGCATAACTGAAATCAGAGCCTTTCAAGTCAAAATTTTGTAGATTAGCTTCTCCTAATTCTGCTTTTTCAAAGTCTCTTTTTCCGACTGCATATTCTTCTAGAATCGTAGCAGCACTATTAATTGACTGTTGAAAATTAACTTCAGGCATAAAGCAGCCTCACAATTTATCTAAATTTTTTACGAAATTCCCAATTTTATCTACATTCATATTATAACGAATATGCAAAAAATACAGGCTATGTTTACATAAGTTTATTTTCAGTTTAATCTTAAATTTTGGTTTATGCTCATACAAATTAATTCATATTCATACTAATTACCAAATTACAATTATGCCTTTTGATGGAACTTTGTTAATAAAAAACTTTTTATAATTACACAAATAGCCAAACTGATCTAAAAATATAGGATGGTAAAATAAATTCTCAATGTACAAAAGATAAAGATATTTAATACCAAGAAAATAGAAAAATGAGTTAGATAAATGTCATTAATTGACATTGAATCAGGAGAATTAAATAATTATGTATAAACCATTTCGCACAGCCGCAGTATTAGGTGCAGGAATAATGGGAGCGCAAATAGCCGCTCATCTGGCAAATGTAGGACTAGACGTATTATTACTCGACCGTCCATCTGAAGGAAAAAATAAAAATGCGCGAGGAGAACAACTTTTTAAAACTGCTCTTAAATTGAATCCCACCCCATTTTTTACCGAAAAAATACCCCGCAGAATTACGTTAGGAAATTTTGATGAAGATCTACACAAACTTGCAGAAGTAGATTGGATTATTGAATCTGTAATTGAGGATTTACAAATCAAACAAGAACTCATAGAACAGGTAGAAAAAGTAGCACGAGAAGATGGCATAATCTCCACCAATACCAGTGGTTTGTCCTTAAAAAAAATTATCGCAGGACGCTCGGACTCCTTCCGACGGCGATTTCTGGGAACTCACTTTTTCAACCCACCTCGCTACATGAAATTACTGGAATTAATTCCCACCAAAGATACAGATCCTCAAGTCCTAGAACGCATTAAGTGGTTTGGTAGAGTTCACTTAGGCAAAGGTATTATCATTGCCAAAGACACACCAAATTTTGTAGGTAACCGCATTGGAAATTATGACCTAATGCCCGGTATTTTGCACGGGCTTACCAAACAAGATTACACAATTGAAGAAGTTGATTTTTTGACAGGTCCTTTAGTTGGACGACCCAAATCTGCTACTTTTCGTACGGCTGACTTAGTGGGTCTGGATACTGTAACCCGTATATTAGATAATGTTTATGAAGCCATTCCAGAAGATGAAAGCCGGGAAATTTTTCGCACCCCCCCAGTGCTTCGCAAATTAGTGGAAAAGGGAGCATTAGGAGTCAAATCCAGTGGTGGTTTTTATCAAAAACAAGGCAATAAAATTTGTGTTATCAATCCTACCACCTTAGAATACGAACCGCCTAAACCATTAAATCTGGGCGAAGAGGTAGAAAAGATTGCCAAGATTGTCGATGTAAAAGAGCGTCTTCGCGCCCTTTACCAAGAACAAGGACGGGCTGGATCATTCTTCCGCCAAACCATACTAGAAATGTTAGCTTATAGCGCCCGCCGCATTCCCGAAATTGCCGAAAATCCTGCCGATATTGATCGCTGCTTACGGTGGGGCTGGAATTGGGAATTAGGATTGTTTGAAATTTGGGATACCCTTGGGGTTGAATCAGTAATTACTGATATGAAAACCGCTGGAATTAAGATTCCCGCTTGGGTGGAAGAAATGCAGCTTTCTGGGGTCAGTAGCTTTTACAAGCAACATGAAACTATAACAATTCCGGGACTAGGTTTAGGGTATATTCCTTTGGAAACGCCAAAAATTTACGTTTTTGGTCAAGGATACCTGCCCTTAGAAACCCCGGCGGATGAAATTAGCCTAGCCCAGATCAAAACTTCTCCTCAACGCACCCTGTGGTCAAACACAGAAGCCGCATTACTCAATTTAGGTGATGGTGTGGTATTGTATGAATTTCGCTCCCATGGCAATGCTCTGACCATGAAAGTAATTACAGGACTATTAGAAGTTATCGATCTGATTGAAAAGCAAGATCAGATTCTGGGCTTGATAATTGGTAATGAGGGCAAAAACTTCTGTGTCGGGCTTAATTTACGAGATGACTTGGTGGAATTAGATAAAAAATTCCAGGAGTTAATTCAGTATATGTACTATGCCAATAAGCCAATTATCGCTGCTTTACATGGACAGGTACTGGGTGGGGGTTGGGAATTAGCTAAAACTTGTTCCCAGGTCGTGGCTGCGGCTGAAAGTAATATTGGATTAGTAGAACTAAGTGTGGGTTTAATTCCTGCTGGTGGCGGCTTAACGAACATGATTGCTGTAGCTGATGAAAGAGCCGGTAGTGAATTACCTCAAGATATCTGGCCTTTTCTTGACAGAATCTTTCAAGCAATCACCTCAGCAAAAATTACCAACAGTGCTTATGAAGCTCAAAACATTGGTTTTCTGTCTCATGATGCCCGGATTATTATAGATGCAGAACGTCGTTTTTACATTGCTAAACAAGAAGTTATACGCCTCTATAACGAAGGCTTTACACCACCACCCATTCGCAGTTCTATTATGGTTCTTGGCAATTCTGCAAAAGCAAGACTAGAACAAAATGCCTATAACTGGTGGCAAGGTGGATATATGAGCGCCTACGATTACCACCTAATTGAACGTCTTGCTTATGTCCTCACCGGGGGCGATATTTCTGAACCGACTTTGGTTCACGAAAACTATTTGCTCAAACTAGAACGGGAAACTTTTATCTCCCTGTTAGCTGAAGTCAAAACCCAAGAACGGATCTCCTATATGTTGACCCATAAAAGTCCTCTAAGGAATTAATTGTTATGACAACAGCCTATATTATCAGTAGCGTTCGCACCGCCGTGGGTAAAGCACCATCTGGGACATTACGCAACATTCACCCTGCTGATTTAGGAGCTACTCCGGTTCGAGCAGCCATCGACAGGGTTACTGGGCTAGATCCCCAAATTATTGATGATTTGATTATCGGCTGTACAACTCCTGAATCTGCTCAAGGAGGGAATTTGGGACGGATGATCGCCCAGCGAGCTAATTTACCTGATCAAGTACCGGGTTGTACTGTTAATCGGTGTTGTGCTTCGGGATTGCAAACTATTGCTATGGCAAACCAGGCAATTATCGCCGGACAAGCAGAAATCATTGTAGCGGGCGGAACTGAATCTATGAGCCTGGTTCCCATATCACACTCAGTAGGAGATGCTAACCCAGAAATGATCGATCACAAGCCCTCTATTTACTTGAATATGGGCATAACAGCCGAAAATGTCGCTCAAAAATACAATATTTCCCGTATTCAACAAGATGAATTTGCCTTTCAATCTCACCAGAGAGCGATAGCGGCAATTCAAGCCGGAAAATTTCAGGAAGAAATTGTTCCATTTATGTTTAAAGAAACTTTGTATAAAGACGGTGAAACTTATGCCGTGGAAAAGGTTTTTGAAACTGATGAAGGTCCCCGCGCTAATACTACTTTGGCAGTTATAGGTAGTTTGCGACCCGTATTTCGAGCTAATGGTACTGTAACTGCTGGTAATTCTTCTCAAACCTCCGATGGTGCTGCTGCTGTTGTGGTGATGAGTGAGCAGAAAGTTAAGGAGCTAGGCTTACAACCCATGGCTCGATTGTTAGGTTATACAGTGGCGGGTGTGCCTCCAGAAATTATGGGCATTGGTCCGATTGTGGCGATTCCCAAGGTTCTCCAGCAAGTTGGCTTGGAAATCAAAGATATTGGTTTATTTGAGTTAAATGAAGCCTTTGCTGCACCAGCAGTTGCTTGTATCCGTGAATTGGAACTTAATCAAGCAATTGTCAATGTCAATGGCGGAGCGATCGCTCTGGGACATCCATTAGGCTGCACAGGTGCAAAATTAACTGTCACCTTGCTTTATGAAATGAAACGGCGCGGCATTCGTTACGGGATTTGTAGTATGTGCATTGGGGGTGGCATGGGTGCTGCAGGTGTGTTTGAAAATTTGATGCTGTAGAGGTGATACTTCAAACTTTTTCCGCACTGATGAGCTATAAAATTGAATAAAACTCTTGTGGTGCTGGCATTTTGCCCGCTAAATATCTACCTCCCTGATGAACTATAAAATTGAATCATGAAACTCTTGTGGTGCGGGCATCTTGCCCGCTAGATATGTACCTCATAACACCGGGAAGTGCTGTATCTTAAATGATCTTAACAATACTGCAAATGTTCTCCTTTCAATCGCTAAAAACTTCTTTACCCTCGCCTCCTGCCTAGTTCCATAATGACAATTTTTAACGCTAACCCACTTACATATTATTGATCGGAAAAAGAGTATATGAATGATCTTGGACTAAAAGACAAAGTCATATTAGTGACTGGTGGCAATCGAGGCATTGGCGCGGCGCTTGTCAGTTTGTTGGAAAAGTTGGGAGCTAGGGTCGCTTACACATACCGCAATAATTCCAACAGTGCAAGTAGTGCGCTAGGAATTGTAGCTGATGTCACTGATACCGCCCTTATGGCAGAAGTAGCAGACGAAGTGGAACAAAAACTTGGCGCAATTTATGGAGTTGTCGCTAACGCTGGAATTACGAGAGATAACTTTTTTACCAAACTCAGGATAGATGATTGGAACGCGGTCATAGAAACTAACTTGAAGGGAGTATATAACACCCTAAGTCCAATCATTCCCAAAATGTATAAGCAACAGGAAGGTTCAATCGTCTGTATCAGTTCTTTGGCGGGTGAGCGAGGAAATATTGGTCAAACAAACTATGCAGCATCTAAGGCAGGTGTCATCGGTTTGACTAAATCTCTGGCTTTAGAGGCAGCACGTTATGGAGTGCGAGTTAATGCTGTAGCACCTGGATTAATAGATACTGATATGGCTAGGGCAGTTCCAGATAAACTCAAAGAAAAATTCCTCGCAGAGATTCCGTTACATCGTTTAGGTAAACCTGATGAGGTCGCTTGGCCTGTAGCATTTTTGCTCTCACCAATAGCAAGTAGCTATGTTACCGGAACTGTGCTGAAAGTTAACGGTGCTCTTCACACTTAGATTTAATAATCTACTGTTAATTGGAGACTTACAGCGTTTTCCGCTGAATTGAATCATGAAACTCTTGTGGTGCGGGCATCTTGCCCGCTAGATATGTAGCTCATAACACCGGGAATTGCTATATCATAACACAAATTAGTTAACATAATTATTTTAAGGATATTCTATTTTTGGAAAAATATTGTGATATCCGGGTAAACAATACTCTCGTTATTTTCAGGAGAAAAATAAAAAATGCTACTTAATTTAACTGAAAAAAAAGCCCTCATTATTGGTGTTGCTAATCAAAAATCTATCGCTTGGAGTATAGCCAAACAACTCCACCAAGCAGGTGCAACTCTTGGTTTTACCTATTTACCAGATCCCACAGGAAAAGGACGTTTTAAACCTAAAATAGAAGCCGCATTGGCAACTATCCCTTATGATTTTCTTGTTCCTTGTAACGTTGCTGATGACAGCTTAATTGCATCCACCTTTGAAACAGTCAAAGAAAAATGGGGACAACTGGATATTTTAATTCATTCTCTTGCTTTTTCAACCAAAGAAGGGATATCAGGAGACTTTAGTAACGCCTCTCGTGAGTGCTTTTCTCAGTCTTTAGATATTAGTTCTTATTCCTTGGTTGCCTTAGCTAAAGCAGCCAAATTATTAATGCCTAAAGGTGGTAGTATTATTACCATTTCTTATTTAGGAGGAGTGCGAGTTGTTCCCAATTATAACGTTATGGGAACTTGTAAAGCAGCCTTAGAAGCAAATGTTCGTTATCTAGCAAATGAATTAGGGGGTAATAATATTCGAGTTAATGCCATTTCTCCCGGCCCAATTCTCACTTTAGCTGCATCTGCTATAACCGGAATTAATACCATGTTGGAACATTCAGAACAGGTTTCTCCCCTCAAACGGAACGTTACTCAATTAGAAGTAGGAAATACTGCCGCTTTTCTGGCTAGTGAATTAGCCAGTGGTATCACCGGACAAGTTATTTATGTTGATGCAGGTTATTCAATTATGGGGATGTAGTTATTAGATTTAGTTCTTCGGTATTTGTTATACTAAACATGAACAATTCTTTCTCTTGTTGACAATTTTTCAACATCTGAATAACTAGGCGCAATACTTTTTCATGATTAATTGTATTATCTTAATACAACAGTCAATTATTATATTTAGCCTTAGGAATTAATCATTAGCCGCTTCTTTGTTGTAACCAATTAACAATAATAGAGGGTAAATCTCCTTGAACTTTACTGCTGACATACATCCCAATATGTCCCACAGGAAATCCTTGAGCAGTATAATCTTTTGAAGATATATATTTTTCTAATGCTAAAGAAGATATTGGCGGAACTAAATGATCTTTTTCAGCATACAGGTTCAATACCGGCATAGTGATATTTTTTAAATCTACCCGTTTATCACCGAGCATGACTTCTGCTTTGATTAATTTATTATTTTGATAGAAGTCTTTAATAAATTGACGACAGGTTTCTCCAGCTTGGTCTGGACTATCAAAGATCCATTTTTCCATTCGCATAAAACTGGTGAGGTTATCTTTATTTTCCATAATATCAGGAAAATCCAGATATTTCTGATATCCTAACTGAAAAGGTTTAAGCATCAAAAATACTAAATTCAGAAAATCTCCTGGTACATTTCCTAAAGCCTTTACCATCAAATCTACATCTATCCACAGGGTTTCTTTTTGATCAAAATCAATAGGTGTCACCATTGTAATCAGATTTTTTATTTTTTCTGGATAAAGAGAACTATAACAACTGCTAAAAGTTCCACCTTGGCAAATACCCAAAATATTAATCTGATTTAATTTATGTTGTTCACAAAGGGAATCTACACAATTATTTAGATAACCATTGATATAATCATCTAAGGTTAGCCAACGATCTGCACGAGTCGGATAACCCCAATCAATTAAGTAAATATCTAACCCTAATTTCAGTAAATTGGCTACTAATGATCGTCCTTCTTGCAAATCCACTATAAATGGACGATTTACCAAGCCATACACCATCAATAATGGTACAGGATGAGGATTTTCGACCTGAGATTTAAACCGATAAAGAATCACTTTATCTTCTTGATATAGGATTTCTTTTGGTGATACACCACTTTCGATATCTTTTTCCCGTAATCGGCTTAAATTGTCTATTCCTTTGATAATTTTCTGGGTAATATCTGTATTTTGAAAATGCAATTGAGTTAAAAACGGTAGCATAATTTTAGGTTTACTCCCTCAATATTTTCTCAGAATTTGCAATATGTACTACGGATAAATTACGCCAATGTCGGCTCATCTTTTCCGACATTTTTTTGATTAGTTTCGTATTGAGCAACTATTTTTTTCAGCCGTTTAACTTCCTTACGTAGCTCATACATACTTTTGTGAATTTCATCCACTTCGCTACGCAGTGGTAAATTCATCATTTTCATGGAAACTTCCATTAAATCTTGTTGTTGAATACGATAAGAATTTAACGCATTTAAGAAGTTACCCCGAATCTTCATATTTTCTTCCTCAAGAAAAGCCTTTTCAAAAACATCATCAGCGACTTCACTCCAAATCTTTTGAAATTCACGCCAGTCTTTTATAGATTTGCCTTGTTCTGTTAATAAAACTAACTTTTTCATCAAAGCTTCAAAGGATTTAACTTGAATATCTCCTAAAATTATTTGATAATTAATACTGGCTTTGTAGAGATTTCTCCAGGATTCAAACCCGGCAAGAATTTTACCATTAAGTTCTCTATATATTCCCAGTAAAGGTGTCTGCATTAAAGAGCCAAAACTCTTTTCATAGAAAAGATTTGAATACAAATCATTTAACTCAATTAAAGCAGAACTTTTGCCCATTACTGTTTTAATTAAGGTTTCTTGAAACACTCCTGAAGGATCTATCCAAAACTGGTTAAATTTCTGTACTTGTTGTAGATAAACTTGCCACAATTCAGTATTATCCTGACTGATTTTTATGGCTGATATGGAGAAATTTGTAAATTGCTCCTGCATTTGGGCAATGAATTTTGTTAAAATCTGTTGCCAGTTGTCTCCTGGTTCAATTTTAGGAAAAATATCTTTCCAGGTATCTACAGATAATTTGAGAAACCGAATTACTAATTCCTGATTATCTAATACTTTTTGATTTAATTCTGACATCTCTGGCACACTATAACTGCTGGTTGTAACTGTAGGTACTACACTGATTAAATTAAACCAGTTTTTCCACATTAATAAGCCTGTTTCTGTCCAAATATTGACGGTATTCGTTGCCATTTCAGTCCAATCTTTATTAAGATCTGAGTCGGTCATTTTGACCTCCATTTAAGGATTTATATTCTTTTTATCCTGCGATTATAGCAGTTTTTAAGGAAGTTAATATGGCTGAAATTTCATATTAACGGTGGTATACCTAATCATGAGGATAACCAAAAATGCTACTTAATCTAACTGAAAAAGTCCTTATTATCAGCGTTGCTATCAAAAATCTATCTTTTGGACTATAGCCAAACAACTGCACTAAGCAGGTTTAATCCTCGGTTTTACGGCTGTTTTTCTTGCTGGTGAGTTAGCCAGTAGCATTACCAGACTAGTTATTTATATTAATGCAGGTTATTCAATTATGGGGATGTGGTTAGATAAATAGCTATGCAAAATTAATTGTATATCGCAATGCTTATTCTATTAAAAAAATTTATTAAGGAGATATGAACTATGAAAAAATTTGAAAATAAAGTGGTTTTAGTTACAGGAGCTAGTTCTGGTATTGGTCGAGCCACAGCAGTTGCTTTTGCTAAAGAAGGGGCAAAAGTTATCGTTGCAGCCCGTAGGGTTAAAGAAGGGGGAGAAACTGTTGAATTAATCAAACAAGTAGGTAGTGAAGGTCTTTTTATTCAAACTGATGTTACTCAAGAAGAACAGGTAAAAAACTTAATAGAAAAAATCGTTGAAATCTATGGTCGTGTTGATTGTGCTTTTAATAATGCTGGTTGTTTGACTGTAAATTCAATTACAGAGGAAACTGTTGAAAATTATGAGCAAGTCTTTAATGTTAATGTTAAAGGTGTATTTCTTTGTCTGAAATATGAAATATCTCAAATGTTAAAGCAGGGAGGGGGAACAATTGTTAATTGTGCTTCAATTTTGGGGTTAACTGGTTTATCTCCTACACATCTTTATTCAGCTAGTAAACACGCGGTATTAGGGTTAACTAAAACAGTAGCTTTAGAAGTTGCTCAATCAAATATTCGTGTTAATGCAGTATGTCCGGGGGTGATTGATACAGATTTGGCTCGTCCTTTCTTTTCTATTCCTTTTTATCGAGAATTTATTAATAAACATCCTATGGGTAGAGTCGGAAAAGAAGAAGAAGTTGCTAATGCAGTAGTTTTTCTTTGTTCAGATCAGGCTTCTTTTATTACGGGAGAACACCTTGTTATAGACGGAGGTTTTATGGCTCAATAAATATTAACACTTACGCAAATAAAACTCATTATCACTATATATATAGTGGTGAATAAATAGCTAATTAATATATTCAATATATAGAGTATTTGCGTAAGTTATTAATAAGTTTCTCAAGAAATTTGAGAACCAGGAAAATGACCTATAGTTTTCCGCTCTCATGGGGTACAAAATTGAATATAAAACTCTTGTGGTGCGGGCATCTTTCCCACTAGATATGTACCTCATAACATCGGGAAGTGCTGTAAAATGAAAAGGATTAAAAATCATGGTACAAATACTAAACACAGAAAAAGAAAAAACTAATTTCACTAAACCAACTTGTGCTAGTTTTCGTAACCTACTTAAAGAATTAAAACAACCCGTCATTATTGGTATTGCTGGTGATAGTGGTAGTGGCAAAACTACTTATACCAATAGAATCGAAAAATTAATTGGTAGCGATTTAGTTAAAACTATTGCTATGGATGGCTATCATAAAGAAGATCGGGATGAACGTTCTATTAGTGGTATACTTCCTCTAGATCCCAATGCTAATCATCTAGACTTATTAGCTCATCATCTCAATCAACTTAAAGAAGGAAAAGTCGCTTATATTCCTATTTACAATCATAACACAGGTCAATTTGATGCGCCAGTAGCCTTAGAACCTACTCCAATTGTGATTATAGAAGGATTACACGCGCTCTATCCAGAATTATTGTCCTTTCTCGATTTCAGAATCTATGTTGATCCAGAATATGCGATTAAATGGGATTGGAAATATGAGCGAGATGTCAATCAAAGGGGACATTCCCCAGAAGCCTTAGAAAAGGAAATGCTGAAAAGGGCTGCTGCTTATAAACATTGGCTTGAGTTTCAAGAAATAAATGCCGACATAGTAATCAAGCTTTATTATAGTCAAATTGCAGATTTAGCTCATCCTCAATACACAAGAAAATCACCTGCTGGATGTCTGAAAGTGGAACTAATTGTTGAACCCTCAGAATCTCCTTTACCTAGTCTTCCTCTACCTTTTAATTTGGGAGCAATATTAAGTAATAATCATTGTCCTTTTCTATTGTGTGCTGTTCCTAGTATTTTTTGGGGAAGAAAAGTTATGTGTATTCAAATGGATGGTATGTTTCCCCAAGAAACTATAGCTAATCTTGAAGAGCAAATTATTAATTTTACAGGTATTGCTTTAGATGAAGGTATATCTCGTGTAGAGCAAAAATGTATTGGTTCAAGTGAATTATCTCAACTATTAGTAATTTGGCGGTTTCTAGAACAAGTAAATTATAAAAATCAACCATAAATTATGGTAACTACATTGGTGATTGGTTATGGTAATGATTTACGTGGTGATGATGCCATTGGACAACAAGTAGCAAAGGCTATAAAATATTGTTATTTATCATCTGTACAATCCATTGCAGTTCATCAATTAACACCAGACTTAGCTGCATTTTTAGCAAATGTCAAATTAGGAATTTTTGTTGATGCTTGTGTCAATTCCCAATCTAATCAGGTGCAGGTACAATTATTATTACCGTCTGATTTGAATATTATCAATACTCATATTAGTCATCCATCATCCCTACTTGCTTTTTCTCAAATTCTCTATGGTTATTCTCCTCCAGCATGGTTAATTTCAGTTCCAGGAGTGAATTTTGAAATCAGCGATCGCATTTCACCAACAGCAGAAAAAGGTATAGTAATTGCTATATTTAAAATTATGCAAATTCTCAATACAAGCAAATAAAAAGGTAATCATGGAAGCACCTATTAAACCAATCACTAACAAGCCTTATAATATTTTTTATCCAGAGAAATTAAACCCATTAGATGCGATTTTTTCACCTAACACTGTTGCCGTTATTGGTGCGAGTCAAAAACCCGGAAGTGTGGGACGAAATCTACTTTGGAACTTAATAACTAATCCCTTTGGAGGAACAGTTTTTCCCGTGAATCCTCACCATTCTAATATATTAGGAATTAAAGCTTATCCTAGTATATTTGATGTTCCTGAAAAAATAGATTTAGCTGTTATTGCTACCCCTGCATCTACAGTCCCAAAAATTATTTCTGATTGCGTTGACGCTGGAATTAAAGGAGCAATTATTATTTCTGCTGGATTTAAAGAAATAGGTGAAAAAGGTCGAGATTTAGAACAGGAAATTTTGCAAAAAGCCCACCAAGAGAAAATTAGAATTATTGGACCAAATTGTTTAGGAGTAATGAATCCAATTTCCGGTTTAAATGCTACATTTGCTAGTAGAAGGGCACTACCAGGAACAGTTGGTTTTATTAGTCAAAGTGGAGCATTATGTACATCAGTTCTCGATTGGAGTTTACAGGAAAATGTTGGTTTTAGTGCCTTCATTTCCATTGGTTCAATGTTAGATATTGGCTGGGGAGATTTAATTTATTATCTTGGAGATGATCCCCATACTAAAAGTATTATAATTTATATGGAATCTATTGGCAACGCCCGTTCTTTTCTGTCAGCAGCGCGAGAAGTGGCCTTAATAAAACCCATAATTGTCATTAAAGCTGGTCATACTGAAGCCGCAGCTAAAGCCGCAGCTTCTCACACAGGTACATTAACAGGAAATGATGCTGTTCTAGATGCAGCTTTTCGCCGTTGTGGAGTATTACGAGTTAATAGTATTTCTGATTTATTTGATATGTCAGAAGTATTAGCAAAACAACCCCGTCCCCAAGGTTCACGATTAACGATTTTAACTAATGCTGGTGGTCCAGGAGTGTTAGCAACAGATGCTTTAATTGAAAATGGTGGACAATTAGCAATAATTTCTCCCGAAATTATGAAGTCTCTCAATCAAATTTTACCCCCGCAATGGAGTCATAATAATCCTATTGATATTTTAGGAGATGCTGATTCCCAACGTTATCAAAAAGCCTTAGAAATTGTTGCAAAAGACCCCAATAGTGATGGATTATTAGTGATTTTAACACCTCAAGCAATGACAGATCCTGCCCAAATAGCCGAACAATTAAAACCCTACGCACAAATGTCGAATAAACCGATTTTAGCCAGTTGGATGGGTGGTACTGATGTAGCTGTGGGACAACAAATTCTTAACCGTCAAGGTATTCCCACTTATGCTTATCCCGATACAGCAGCGCGGGTATTTAGTTATATGTGGAAGTCAAGTTATAACCTTCTTGGTATTTATGAAACTCCAGTTTTACCGACATTAAATTCTGATGTTAATACTCGTAATTGTGCCATAGTTGATAATATTATTCAAGCCGCTAGAACAGCAAAAAGAACAATTCTCACGGAATTTGAATCTAAGGAAATTTTAGCCGCTTATGGTATTCCTGTGGTTGCTAGTTACATTGCCCAAAGTGCAGATAAAGCAGTTGAATGTGCAGAAAATCTGGGTTATCCTGTTGTTTTAAAACTTTATTCTCAAACAATTACCCATAAAAGTGATGTGGGTGGTGTCCATTTAAATCTCCAAAATGCAGAATCGGTAAAACGGGCTTATCAAAATATTGAAACATCAATAAAACAGAAAGCAGAAATCGCCGATTTTCTCGGCGTTACCGTACAAAAAATGGTAAAAAATAATGGTTATGAATTGATTATTGGTAGTAGTTTAGATCCACAATTTGGACCGGTATTATTATTTGGGACTGGGGGACAATTAGTAGAAGTTTTTCAAGACAGTTCCATTGCAATTCCACCTTTGAATACTACCTTAGCACAACGGATGATGGAACAAACTAAAATTTATACAGCATTGCAAGGAGTTAGAGGACAAAAAAGTATTAATATCCCCGATCTGGCACAATTAATGGTAGAATTTAGTCAATTAGTTGTGGAACAACCAGAGATTAAAGAAATTGATATTAATCCATTGTTGGCTTTTCCACCAACTCCAGAAAATTCTAGAGGATTAATTGCTTTAGATGCGCGAATAGTTTTACATTCTGCTGATATTAAAAAATATCAATTACCAAAATTAGCCATTTGTCCCTATCCTAGTCAATATATTAGTAATTGGAACTTGAAAAATGGTACATCAATTACCATTCGTCCTATTCGTCCCGAAGATGAACCATTAATGGTAGAATTTCATAAAACCCTATCAGAAGAAAGTGTTTATTTCCGTTATTTTCATCTCATTAAATTGAGTCAACGCATTACCCATGAACGACTAACACGAATATGTTTTATTGACTATGATCGAGAAATGGCTTTAGTTGCAGAATACCAAAATCCTGAAATAGAAAATAGGCAAATATTAGCCGTAGGAAGATTAAGTAAATTACATGGCAGTAATGCAGCAGAATTTGCTATGTTAGTAAGTGATAAATACCAACATCAAGGTTTAGGGACAGAATTACTCCGCAAATTGTTAGAAGTTGGTAAAAATGAGAAAAATTGCTGTATCTATGCTGATATTTTAGTTGATAATTTAGGTATGCAGCGAATATGTGAAAAACTTGGTTTCCAAATCACAAATACAAGTGATACAACAGTATTGAGGGCAGAAATTAAACTTTAAATGGGGTTGGCTGAAAAATTTTTCAGTCAGTTATAATTAGGGGGACAGAAATCTGTTACAGTATTATTCTGTAAATAAAAGCTACATAGCATAGATGTTTTTGAATGATGTAACCTATGCCGGCGAATTTCTGTCCTGAAAATGATGCTGATAACGGAAATTCTGATCCCCTGGATTCTATCTTCGCTGACCTGTCAGTAGATGAAGAATCAGAAATAAGGACAGATTCTGTGTCTCTACCACCAGCCCGATTTCAAGGCCGTAGAGGCAAAGCTGCTCTAGTTTTAACTATAGTCTGGAGTGGCACTATTACCCTACACTTAGTCTCTTGGGGTTCAATATTTGTCCTGGGACTGACAACAATGCTAGGGGTTCACGCTTTGGGGATTATGTTCGCAAAATCCCGCTACCATTCCCACAAAATGGAGGGATATTTGCCCTTTGTTTCTGTTTTGGTGGCAGCTAAAAATGAAGAAGCAGTAATTACCAGATTAGTTAAAAATTTGTGTAATTTGGAATACGGTAATGGTCAATATGAAGTCTGGATTATTGATGATAATAGTACAGACAACACACCTCAATTATTAGCCGAACTCAAGCAGGAATATCAACAACTAAATGTATTTAGACGTGATCCTGATGCTAGTGGTGGCAAATCAGGAGCATTAAATCAAGTATTACCGCTGACAAGGGGAGAGATTATTGCTGTATTTGATGCTGATGCTCAAGTTACACCAGATTTACTATTACAAATAGTTCCGTTGTTTCAAAAAGAACGGGTAGGGGCGGTACAAATGCGTAAAGCGATCGCCAATGCTAAGGAAAATTTTTGGACTAAGGGACAAATGGCGGAAATGTTGTTGGATATTTGGTTTCAACAACAGCGCACTGCTATTGGTGGGATTGGTGAACTTCGAGGTAATGGTCAATTTGTCCGTCGTCAAGCGTTAGTAAGTTGCGGTGGTTGGAATGAGGAAACTATCACTGATGATCTGGATTTAACTATCCGTTTACATCTGGATAAATGGGATATTGAATGTGTTTTTTATCCGCCGGTGCAAGAAGAAGGTGTTACTAATGCTACAGCCCTTTGGCATCAACGTAACCGATGGGCAGAAGGTGGTTATCAACGTTATTTAGACTACTGGGATCTGATCCTCCAAAACCGTATGGGGACAAGGAAAACCTGGGATTTGTTGATCTTTATGGTGACAATGTATATTTTGCCAACAGCAGCAATACCAGATATTTTAATGGCGATCGCTCGTCATCGTCCACCTATGTTAAGTTCTGTAACTGGCTTTTCTCTGGGAATGTCAGTAGTCGGAATGTTTGCTGGTTTAAAGAACGTCCGTTCCGATCAACAATTCAAACCATCTACCTATTTAATGGTACTTTTACAAACCCTTCGCGGCAGTTTATATATGTTGCATTGGTTAGTAGTTATGAGTAGCACAACGGCGCGAATGTCTTTCCGACCAAAACGCCTCAAATGGGTAAAAACTGTCCATACAGGTGTTGAGAAATAAGGAAATAAAAACCATAAATTTTGCAGGGTGAAGGATGAATTTTTTATCCTTCATTTTTTTTGTGATGAATCTTAATATTTATCTTCTTTATCCCCACATCTTGTATACTACTTGCGGTTAAATTAGTAGTGCAGATGGAAAAGACGCTAAAGAATATCAGGAAAAAGATGTTAGTAATGCTATCAAAAGAATAGAAGAAATTAAAAAGGTTCAAGAGGAAGAAGAATGAGCTATCATTACACGATAATTATTCAATGGTCTCAAGAAGATAATTGTTTTGTTGTCAGTCTGCCTGAATGGGGGGAGTTTTGTCATACACATGGAGACACATATCAAGAAGCTTTAGACAATGCTCAGGAAGTCTTAGAAATGTTAATTGAATCTTGTTTAGAAGATGGTGAACCCCTCCCAGAACCAAAAACTTTAGGTAAGTCTTTATCAGCAGCTTAATTTTTAGGAGACTTACACAAATGGTACAAAATTTCATCCTTCATTTTTTTGTATTGGCAACCAATCATCTAAAATTTGTTCTAATGAACCAATGGGGATAATAGGGAATATATCAATAGGAAGTTGAGAACGATCTGATGCTTCTAATCTAGCATCTTGATAACATTCATCAAATATTTCTAAAATGTAAGGTTTCAAACTAGGACTATCTTTAAGTTCATCTTTTATCTCTCTGCGAAATGTTCTAATTTCCCCTAGCCAATGTCCTTGATTCCGTTCTCTTTCACTATCCCAATATTTGAGTTTTAGTAGATGAACAAATAGCTTAATTAATAAATTTGTAATTGTTCGTTTTTGACTTCTACTTATAGTTTCTAATTCTTCTAATAAATTCTCTAAATCAACAGCGGAAAATTGTCCTGTGCGAAGTTGGTTAATGGTTGTTCTTATCCACAGGTAATAATCTTGATCGTATAAGGTTTGAGTTGTGGGTTGTGTTGATGTAACCATATACTGGTGAGGATTTTACTATTTCTTTTATTTTAGCTTAATTTAGTGATAACTGTTATTAATTGAGTTGCAGGTTTTACAAACTTGATTTATGCTGGAAATAAGAGTTTATGAAATCAGCTTATATGTCAAATTTACTGGCAAGAATTACAATTAATCCTAAACAATGTGGAGGTCGTCCCTGTATTCGGGGGATGAGAATTAGGGTATCAGATGTATTAGATTTGTTTGCGTCTGGTTTAAGTGCTGAAGAAATTCTAGAAGAAATGCCGGATCTTGAAGCTGATGATCTCAAAGCAGCACTTTTATACGCTTCACGAAAACTCAATCATCCAGTGTTAGTTGCATGATTATCTGGGTTGATGCACATTTATCACCATCTATTGCTACTTGGATTACTCAGACATTCAGTATAACTGCCTTAGCTTTGCGTGATGTGGGACTACGAGATGCTGAAGATGAGGAAATTTTTGCAGCAGCAAAAGCTCAAGGAGTTATTTTTATTACCAAGGATAGCGATTTTATTGATTTAGTTGATCGTCTGGGAACACCCCCGCAAATCATCTGGTTGACCTGTGGTAATACTTCAAATGCTAGACTGAGAGAGATTTTGAGTGCAAATTTGCTGGAAGCTTTGAAGATTTTATCTTCAGGTGAGGCATTAGTGGAAATTACTTGAGTTAACTGTCAAAGAATATCATAAAATTGAAATGTTACTTGCTGTTATGATGTTTATTCGTAATGTGTAAGTTAAGAAAAATTCTGTTTAATAGTTATTTAACACAAGAAAGAAGGAATACTAAGATGCTTAACCAACAAAGTATAGAAATTTATACTCTTTCTGACGACAGAGAGAATAGATTATGGGAAGACTGTATTTTTGTTTTTGATACATCGGCATTATTAAATTGCTATTTCTTTTCAGAACGACAAATGAAATCAATATTTACACCTATTTTCCCAAAATGTATTGACCGTTTGTGGATTCCTCAACAAGTCATAGAGGAATATTTAAAAAATAGAGAAGATGTCATTAAGAAACCTATAAAATCTTACTTTAATTTAATAAAGCTCGATAATGACAATAAAGATCATAGTGGTTATTTAAATAATATAGAGCAAACTTTCAAGGACGCATCTATTTCCTGGAAAGAAAAACTAAGGATAATCTTAGGTCAGTTCAAAACTTTCAAAGAGAACTCTATCAAACAGGATAAACACCCTTATTTTGAAGACAGGTCTTTAATTGAAGATTTTGAAAATGTAATTGAAAGTTTCAAAGCAGATTTAGAAATCAAATTAGATGATTTTGGAAAAAAGCTTCAAAAATTTCAAGATGAGGTAAAACAGGAAATATCCAACAAGGAAATTCAAATAAATGAAATTTATCAAAATGATCCAGTATTAGAAATCATTGAGAAATACTTTAAACAAGGAGAAGAATACAGTTTTGATAAGATAATGGAAATTGTTAAAGAAGGTCACGTGCGTTATTTATGTAAGATTCCTCCTGGATATGAAGATAAAAAGCGTAAAAAAAATGCAAGGATGTATGGAGATTTAATCATTTGGAAACAGATTATAGATTATGCTAAAAATAATAAGAAAAACATAATCTTAATAAATGATGACCTTAAAGAGGATTGGTGGGATAAAAAATCTAAAGGATTTCAACCTCGTCAAGAATTAATCAAGGAATTTCATGAATATACTGGCGGCATGGAGATATGGATGTACACTTTGTCTAATTTCATTTATAAAGCTGGTAATCTATTAAATGCAAAAGTAGATCAGACAATATTAGAGGAGGTAAAAGAAATTGAGAAAGAACAATTGAAACAGGAAAAAGAAGAAATTGCTAATATCTTAGTACCAAGACAAGAAAACGTTACTACAATGCCATCATATCATCATCCACAAGAGCAAGATTATTGGCAGGAAGAAATAGAAGTAGAAAACTCTATTGGTCAGCGACAAAATATAAGAACTAACCTTCTGCGCGTTTATCCCGAAAGTTTTAACACTTATGATGCTTATATGGATATTCCCAGGTCAATTCATCCAGATATCCAGAAAGTAATCTCACCACGTCTTGGTAAAACATGGAGAGTAATCGCTGGACCTACAGAGTCATCAATTATGGGCTACTTTCGCGGTGATTATACATCTAATAATCCACCAGCTTGGGTATTTGGGCTTCGTTTGAATCAAGCTGAAAAATATTAATTGCTTAGACTGTTAAAGTGCGATCGCTCCCTGAAATTAACTCAAAGTGTCAAGCGATCGCCTTCCGTGGGGTTAAAGTCGGTAATGCGATCGCCAAGTCTATCAATTGGCATGATTCACTCAAATTCTTTGAATAGTTTCATAAGATAAACCAGTTGATTCTGCAATAATTTCTATAGCTATATTTTGCTCTTTCAATGCTTTGGCAACCTTCTCAATGCCTTTCTCAATACCCTTCTCAATGCCCTTCTCAATACCGGACTTTTCACCTTCTTCAAAGGCTGTATCAAATACATTTTTCACTTCTAAATACTGCACTAAACTCTTCTTATATTGTTCATACTGCTCCACATTTAAGTGAGATATTTCCGCTATTTCAAATCCTTTCTGAAATATTGGTTCATTTAATATCACGGGTATATGATTAAAACTTTCTAAGTTCTTCAAAAAATACAGCCATTTATCAAAATGCGTTATTAATTCATTTTCTTGTTTATTAAATAATGGCATTTGTAAAAATTTAAAGTTTAACTTATCAAAGAAAATATCACCATCTTGATCTTTTAGACATACATCGCGCCTAAATTTAGATGTTGTCTTTTCATCATACTCGAAATCTAAAATGGCGATAAAATAGACGGGTAGTAAAAAGAAATTCCAATCGCCTTTTTCTGATTGTTCACGAATGGGGAATGTAGAATAGAATAAAGCTCTATCTTTGAAATTCTTGATTTTTGCTTTTTGCATTTCCACAATAAACTTATCACCAGTTTTACTTTCACAGTAAATATCAAATATGGCTTTACGTTCTGCTATGGTATCAGCTAGATTTTCTGGATTTTTAAAGGTTAATTGTTGAATTTGATGATGTATTGGTAGAAGTTGATTAAGAAAATCAATGAGTATATCTTTACTGCCTTCTTCTCCGAACAGTTTCTTAAAACCGAAATCTGTATAAGGATTAAAATATTTTGTGGACATAACTACTCCTCCAAGATTATTTTGATGAAATACTCACTGACTAACTATGTATTTAGAAAACTCTGTCTAACATTTTCTGAATCAGAACATTAGTATCTAGAACTAGCTTCATGAAATTATCTCAAAAATTTCCTCATCTATATAATCTGTTTGACTCTTTGCCATCAAATAAGAACGCAGTGCGCGGAATTTGTGGGTAAAAATATAATCCTCAACAGCTTTACCAATCAAACTATCAGGAGATATATCTTCAGCTTGAGTAATTTCTAAAAGTGCTACTTTTAGTTCTGGATTAATGGTAATAGTCAGGTTATCTTACATATTTTATTAGCCAGCTACATAATTTATTGTACAGTATCTATCAAGCCTCGGACTACTGATTACGAAGCAAATTTAGATCATGTAATGACATCAGAAGAAATCAAAGCTTCAATATAATCGCTTTTATATGCTAATAAACGTAAATTATTTATTTAAACAGATATTTTTATCTTGATTAAAATCGCTACAATAGCTACCACAGCTAGATTTATTCCCATTTAATTTTCAAAATTGAGACAATTAGCATTGTTAAAACCATTCACCTTCCGCCTATTGCACTAAAATTAGTAAACACCTAGCTGAGTTGTACAAACTTTTGAAATTAGGAGTGCATACGTGCCAACACCTGCCAAATATTTGCTAGTTGGATCAGTTGAAGCTTACAGTGGCAAATCTGCAACAGTTTTAGGTTTGTCTCATCAGCTAAAACAAAAAGGTTTGGATATTGCCTATGGCAAACCTTTGGGTAATTTTATCAAGATACCTGCAGGAACAGTCATCGAGGAAGATGTCCAGTTCATTACTCACAACCTTAACCTACCAGACAGCCGCATTGCTCCCACCTTATTATCTTTGGATGAAACTACCGTCCAGAAACGCTTACAGGGAGAAGATACAACCAACTATCAACAATTACTAGTACAAAAGTATTCACAAATACCAAAGAATAACTTGGTACTGTTAGAAGGTCCTGCTAACCTGTCAGAAGGAAATTTATTTGGATTATCTTTACCAGAATTAGCAGCACAATTAGAGGCTTCTGTACTTTTAGTTAGTCGTTATCAATCACTAACCTCCGTTGAATCCCTATTATTTGCTAAACAGCAATTAGGGGCGCGATTAATAGGTGTGATAATTAACGAAGTACCCCAGGAAAAATTAGAGTTAGTTAACACACTCTTACGCCCCTTCTTGGAAAAACAGGATATTCCTATACTGGCAACATTACCTAAAAGCAATATCCTCCGCAGTGTTAGTGTCGGAGAATTAGTCAAGCAATTAAACGCGGAAGTTCTCTGTCGAAGCGATCGCCTAGATTTATTAGTAGAAAGTCTAGCCATTGGGGCAATGAACGTCAACTCCGCCGTCAAATACTTCCGCAAACGTCAGAACATGGCAGTAGTCACAGGAGGAGACCGGGTTGAAATTCAACAAGCAGCCTTAGAAACATCTACTCAATGTCTGATTCTAACCGGACAACTGCCACCTCCTGCATTTATTCTCAACCGCGCTGAAGAGTTAGAAATCCCGATTTTGTCTGTGGATTTAGACACTCTCACCACAGTAGAAATCATTGACCGCACTTTTGGACAAGTCCGCGTCCATGAACCAATTAAAATAGAGTGCGTCCGTCAATTAATGTCTGAGCATTTTGATATTGACCGTTTATTATCCCAAATGGGATTTAATCCAGGGGTTTTAGTATCATAAACTATCCAGACTCCCCTGGTCTACCAGCGTCAACCCTTTTAATTAATCTTCTACTGGTTTATTTAATGGGATTTGTTCTGGTAATGCTTCTTCACCAGTTTCCTTAATGGCAACAATAACCTGGGTTTGAGTGATTTCTACCACAATTTCCGGTTCTTGTGGCGAAATTATCTGTTGTTTGTCAATGACAGGGGGTAGAGTTGGTGCTGCTTCTACCACATCCAAAGATTGAGAAAAAGTCTCCCCAGGCGAAATTTCACTGGTAATTGTTGGGGTAGCAGTTACCGACTCATCTGGTAATTTTGACGGTGGCGCTGCTTCAGTTCTAGTTGTTTGTAAAATCTCTTCAGCAGTTTTGACCGCTGGTTTTTTATTTACAACCTGCTGTATCTTCGCTTTAGCACTAGCAAACACACTAGTAACGAAGCCTGATAATTGTGCAAATTTCTCTTTCACAGAAAACTTTGACATTTGTTCTTGAAAACTAATTTTAATTAGCTCAGGACTGGGAAAAGGAGTTTGTTGTGCTGCGGGAGTAAGTTGTCGCCGCAATAAAAGAGTTTGTGCTATAAACCATACCAACAGGGATACACTAGCTACATGACCAAGTAACAGCCCTCCAGTAATTCGAGGTGCAAAAATCCATAGTATCAAAGCGTAGAATAACCCAATGCCACTCCAGATAAAATCATACCGACGATGGATTTCTGGAAAAAAGAAGGCTGATAAATAAATGGCGAGACTACCAAAACCGACTACCAAGGCTAGAAAATAATCCAACATTTTTTTAATCCTCCTGACTATTTTAATAAAGAAAGGGAACAGGAAGCAGGGAACAGGGGATAATAAAGAATAGGGGATAGGATATTTAATTTTTATTGTCTCTTGCCTCTCCTTCTGCTATGTATTTTAATTTTGCAAGTTTTGTCGCTAAATTGTGGACTTCGATACAAATTAAAATTAATTGTTGATATTGGCTGTAAATTTTGAAAATCCTAGAAAAACTCTTAATATCTTCTTTAGGAGTGAAGCTAAAATCTCGGACTACCCTTAAAGAGAAAGGATCTGCAAGAAAAAAGCCAAACCCAAACAAAATATTTGAACTGAACTATGACACTACAAAGCTTTGGTGTGATTGGATTAGCAGTTATGGGCGAAAATATCGCACTTAACGTAGAAAGAAATGGCTTCCCAATTGCAGTTTACAACCGCTCTCGTGAAAAAACCGATGCCTTCATGGCCCACCGCGCCCCAGGACGGAACGTTAGGGCTGCTTTTAGCCTAGAACAATTTGTCGCCTCATTGGAACGTCCCCGCAAAATTTTGGTGATGGTACAAGCTGGTAAGCCTGTTGATGCAGTAATTCAACAGCTTAAGCCTTTGTTGCAAGAGGGTGATATCATTATTGATGGTGGTAACTCTTGGTTTGAAGATACTGATAGACGCACTCAAGAATTAGAACCCATCGGTTTACGATATATCGGTATGGGTGTGAGTGGTGGTGAAGAAGGAGCTTTAAACGGACCTTCTCTCATGCCAGGTGGAACAAGAAGCTCCTATGAGTACCTATCCCCCATTTTCAACAAAATCGCTGCTCAAGTTGATGATGGTCCTTGTGTAACCTACATTGGTCCTGGTGGTTCTGGACATTATGTAAAAATGGTTCACAACGGTATTGAGTACGGTGATATGCAGTTAATTGCAGAAGCGTACGATTTGCTAAAAAATGTGGCTGGTTTAAATGCGGCACAACTCCATGAAGTGTTTGCTCAATGGAATACAACTGATGAACTCAATTCATTTTTGATTGAGATTACCGCCAATATTTTCCCCTACGTAGATCCAGATACCAATATTCCTCTGGTTGATTTGATTGTTGACGCAGCCGGTCAAAAGGGTACTGGTCGTTGGACTGTACAAACTGCTTTAGAATTGGGTGTAGCGATTCCGACAATTACGGCGGCTGTAAATGCCCGGATTCTCTCTTCTATTAGAGATGAACGCATTGCTGCTTCTAAGATTATCACCGGACCTAATGCTAAGTATGGTGGCGATATTGCGGCTTTTGTGAACATGGTGCGGGATGCTCTCTATTGTTCTAAAATCTGTTCCTATGCTCAAGGTATGGCGCTGTTGTCTACAGCTTCTAAAACCTACAATTGGGAATTGAATCTGGGCGAAATGGCGCGGATTTGGAAGGGTGGTTGTATTATTCGGGCTGGCTTCTTGAATAAGATTAAGAAGGCTTTTGACGAAAATCCAGCTTTACCTAACTTGTTGTTAGCGCCTGAGTTTAAGCAAACAATTCTGGATAGACAAGCTGCTTGGCGGGAAGTAATTGTCACTGCGGCTAAGTTGGGTATTCCTGTTCCAGCTTTTAGTGCTTCTCTAGATTACTTCGATAGTTACCGCCGCGATCGCTTGCCACAAAACTTAACTCAAGCACAACGTGACTACTTCGGCGCTCACACCTACAAACGTACCGACAAAGAAGGATCTTTCCACACTGAGTGGGTTCCCATTGCTGAAGCTCAGAAGTAAGATACTTTTGGTTAGGCTTTCAAGTTAATTCTTTTTGTTTATTTCGGTAAGGTTGCCTGTAGGGGCGGGGTTTCCCCGCCCTTAATTGTAAGATTGAGATGCTATTGACTTTAGTTCAAAAGTTATGCTAAAATTACTGAACAAATATCATGCGGGGATAGCAGGTGTCTATGCTTTCCCAAAAGCTTCGTGATAAAGGTTCTTCTGGAAGTTTTCAATAGCTGTTCAACAGTGCAAAAGTTGTCCTCTTTCTTCGTGAACATTAAGGATAGTCTTATGATTGCACCTGTTATATACGTGATTACTGGTTCATGCGGGGTAGCGTTGCTGCGGAGGTCTGGTGACTACCCAAATGTACTGAGAGCAGTGGTGGAAGCTGAAAGAAATTCCTATCGAAGAGTCAACGCTGGGGGTTCGATTCCTCCACCCCGCACTTTCCATAACATACCTGTAAGACAGAAGGTTAGGCTGACGAGAGGAAATCAAATTTAAAGGGTATAATCATGGCAAATCAAGAATTTTTAGGTGAATTTTTATCTCTACCTACGGAAGCGCAAAATCAAGTAGTCAGCCTGATTGCCTATTTGAAACAAAAGTACATATACACCGAATCTATATCTATGTCACTAGATGTTGATTTAAAGAATGATGGGTTTATCGGAATGTGGTAAGAAGATCGTCAAGACTTCGCTAGTGCTAATTGGGTGCGAAATCTGCGAGAAACCGAGTGGTCAAAAACCCATGAGTAATTCAATAATTCTGTTAACACTCAGTTTTTAGATCAAGAGGCAATTACAACTTTAAAAATGTAAAATATCTAATATCTAATATATTCCCTAGTCTTATCCATCTCAATTAAAATCCAAATAGAGGTGACAATGGTTTTACAATTAGTCAGACACCAATTTACAGTTAAGCAATTTCACCAAATGGCTGAATCTGGTATTTTGTCAGAAAATGAGCGAGTAGAATTAATTCGGGGGGAAATGATAGATATGTCACCTATCGGGACAAGACACTCAGGTTGTGTTCTATTTTTAAGTAACTTATTAATTCTACTATTAGGAGGACGAGCTTTAATTAATGTACAGAATCCTGTAGAATTAGATGAAACTTCTGAACCCCAACCAGATATAGCATTATCAAAACCACGTCCAGATTTTTATAGAAATTCACACCCCCAACCAGAGGATATATTTTTGTTAATAGAAGTTACCGATACAATTGTAAAATATGATCGGGAAGTGAAAATTCCTTTATATGCAGAAGCAAATATTCCTGAAATTTGGTTAGTAGATGTTAATCAAGAGGTTGTAGAAGTATATCGAAATCCTCTCCAGGGAGTTTATCAAAATCCAGAGAAGTTAGTAAAAAATCAAGTTTTATCAATTTTAGCTTTTCCTGATGTGTATATGAGTGAAATATTTTAATAATCATCTTTATTTTATCTATAGTCTATCAATATACGTATCACCATTTTTTATGTAACTCTTGAATCTGACTCATTTTTGCCTCTTTGGTACTTCTTATGTTGAAATATGAGCTATTTTCATTAAAAACTATTAAAAATGTATCAATAAATGACTAAAAGCGTTGTAGGAGTTGACATATAAGGAGTATTTATTATTAAATATAAATACAATCCAAGTTGTTGTTAGATAAAATTAAAGTTATGACTAGTAAAAGAGATATGAAAACTCTAACAGAGATTCTTAATTTAAGCGGTGTAAAAGTTATATCACATAGTCTTCACACCGGAATTGGCATGATTTTACAAATTGAACAAGAAAAGTCATTTGGTATCTGTCCTAAGTGTGGCATAACCAGCCATAAATTACATCAAAATCATAGACATATTATTAAAGACCTCCCTTTTGGAGAAAAAGAAGTATTTTTAGAAATTAATCGTCGACAGTTTAAATGTGAACAATGTAAAAAACCATTTAGTGAAGATTTGGATTTTGTGAAAAAGAAAAGAACTTATACAAAACGACTTGCATATAAGACGATACAAGAAGTTTTAAAAAATGATATTCATAGTGTAGCAGCAAAAGGTATAGTGACCAAAGATGAGATAGAAAGAATGTTAAAAGACGCAATCACCCGATGATTTTGCCATTATTCGAGAATATTTACAGCGACGGAGTGGAATGTCAAAAAAAGCCAGAATAGCACTTTCTTTAAAACTTACCCAACAAGTTCAATCTATTATTAATTTGGAAATTATTCCAGGAAATATTGCTACAGATGTATTTTTAGAAGCAGTTTATCTTGCTTATCAACAACCTGAATATTAGAGATAATTTTCAGCCATAATAGGCTATTTACATGATAATTTGTCTGAATCAGGATTTATAGTAAATGCCACATTTTTGAAGTTAAAGTGGCTATTTATGTTATGATCCCATTATTTAACCCATCTGCTTGTAGTAATTCCTAAAAGCTGTTCTAGTTGAGTGATACTATTAAGATGATTAATAATAGCATTAAGTTCTTGATTTTGAGTATCAACTAAACTTTTCTCAAAATTAATAATATCCGTCATCGAAATATTACTACTTAATCTCATTCTTTCCTTAGCATTTATCACTTTTGATGCTGCTAACTTTCGTGCTTGCTGTGCTAATTCAATTTGTTTAAAAGTATCTTTAACAGTACGAATTTTATTTTTTAACTCCTCATTTAAATTATCCTGAGTTTTTGCTAGAGTATAATTAGCATTTTGTAAACTAATTTCACTTTTAACTACAGCATTATCTTGACTGAGATTACCAAATTCACGATTTAATATTAAAGACGAACTTAAATTATTTGTATCTTGAGTATTAGAAGCACTATTAAAACCATAACTCACATTTAATTTTAAATCCAATTGTTGTTGGTTTTTAGCTTCTGTTATCCCAAATTTAGCATTTTCCACAGCATTAACAGCAGCAAGATAACCAGTATTATTAGCTTTAGCTAATTCTAACATTTCCGTAAAAACTGGTAAATTTAAACTTGTTGGAGGGGTAGGAGTTTCAATAGCAATTAGTTTTTTTGTTATGGGTAAATCTATAGTTTTAGTTAATTCAGAAATTGCTTGTTCTAAACTTGATTGTGTATTCAGTAAATTTACTTCTTGTTGAGCAATATCAGCTTGACGCTCAACTAGATCATTTTTAGGAATTCTCCCAAATTCAAATAATGCTTGTAATCTGTCTAAATCTTTTTTAGCATTAGCAAAAGATAATTGTTCAATTTTTAATCTTTCCTGAGCTAACAATAAATTTCTATAACTAACTATAGTATTAGTAATTGTTTGAGAAATAGTATTTTTTATATTTAAAATATTTGCATTTTCTGTAAATCTTGCTCTTTTAATACTCAGAGTATTTAATCCTGTACCAAAACCCTTTAATAAAGGTTGACTAAAATTAAGATTGACACTTTGACTTAGAGTATTTGTATCTGAGGAAGTATCTAATGAGCTAGTACGAGATAAAAGATTTTGTCCTTGCCATGTTAAACTTAAATTACCACCTGTAGGAATTTTTAAATTAAAATTAGCACCTAAAAGAGCCGTTGTATTATTATTGATATTACTACCAGTTTGATTATTATTCAAATTTAAAGATAGCTGGGGTGTAAAAGTTGGATTAAATTGAGATTCAGTTTCAGTTAATTGTTTTTGATCTAAAATACGTTGGAGATAAGCTATTTTTAAATCTCGATTATTTTGTAAAGCTAAATAAACAGAATCAGCTAATTTTAAGGGTAACTCCTGACTAGAGTTATTTAATAGTAATTCTAAATCAGAATTAGATTTTGGTAAATTTTGTTGATTCGGTATATTTTGACATTTTCCTAAATTAGGAAATAGGAAAATCAAGAGCAAAGATAATATTGGTAATAAAAAACGATTCATAGTAAAAAAATTAAGTAGGTTGGGTTGACGCAAGGAAACCCAACATTAACATTATTCTAAACCTTACTTATTGAGAGCGTAAAGCCTCAACAGGATCTAATTTACTAGCTCTTAAAGCCGGTAAAAAGCTAGAAATAATACCCACGATAATAGCAGAACTGAGAGAAACTAAAGGAGTTTCATAACCAAATTGATAGGGTAAATTCAAGAGAGTTACAGTTATAATTGTAATCCCTTGTACAGTAACTATTGCAATTATTCCTCCTGTCATACTAATAAAAGTTGCTTCTAGTAAAAACTGAATTAAAATATTTTTTTGTGTAGCACCAATAGCGCGTCTTAAACCAATTTCTGGAGTCCGTTCTACAACTGATGCTATAGTAATATTAGCAATTCCCACACCCCCCACAAATAAAGCAATACTTCCAATAAGTAACAGAATAATAGTCACACCATTTAAGACTTTTTCTAAACTTTTCACCTCTTCAACATTGCTAAAAGCGTAAATATCTACATTAGGAAATCTTTTCTTTAAAATGCTAATTGCTTGATTTTGGATTTGTTCTATATTTTCTGGATTCTTAGGAGTAATGGTGATTTTATCAAAAAAAGGACTTGATTTGAGAGATTGATAAACAGATAAAGGAATTAATATCAATCCTTGTTCTTCTCCCCAAGTATTACTTTTTCTAGTTTGAATAATACCTTGAATATAATAAGACTTATTTTGAAAATAAATCATTTTTCCCAATGAATTTTTACCTTTAAATAGTTTTTGTGCGAGTAATTGATCTATAACAACAACAGAACGGATTTGCTGTAAATCATTAACTGTAAAAAACTTACCAGCAATTAATTTCCTTCCCGAAATAGGTAAAAAATCTGGTGTTACTGCTTGACTTTCCACATTGATTTTTTGAGTTCCCAAAAAAATAGCATCATTACCACCATTTTGTACAGGAGCGATATATTTCCAACCAGATAATTTTGTTTTCAACCATACTAAATCTTCGATTTGATATTTTTCTATTTGAGACGTAACCGAGTTATAGGGAGACTGAATAGAAATTTGCGGAGATTCCATTTTTTGTAATTGTGTCTTTAAATATATTTTCCCAATATCACTTACTTGTAATGTTCCACTCACAGCAAATACACCCATAAAGACACCTAAACTACTCAAAAATGAGCGCAAGGGATTACTGCGTAAAGAACTAGATGTTAGAGATAATAAATCATTGATGTTCATGTAAATATGTTAAATTTATTCTTGATTATCGGTAAGGATTTAGCAATACTAAACCCCTACAACATTATATTATTACTGCATTTTTATGACAACATGATCTCCCTCATTTAAAGGATTTTCTAAAGTGGGAATTAATATTTCATCTCCTGGTTTTAACCCTGATTTAATTTCAATATTATCTAATCCTTGTAAACCAGGTTTAATTATTCTTTTAAAAGCCTTAGATTGTTGATCTTTTATCCAAACAAATGTTTCTGATTCATTTTCTTGAATAGCTTCACTAGGAATAACTGTCACATTATCACGTTGAGCGATAATTAAAGCAACTGTCACTGGAGTTCCCGGAACAATATTTTTATTAACTTGATCTAAACGCACAATTGCTGTAATTTTGACATTATCTACACCTTGATTATTATTCTGAGTATCTCCAGCTAATAAAGATATTTGTTGAACCTTACCAGTTAATTTCTGTGATTGAAAACCAATAATACTAATTTCAGATTTTTGTCTAATTTTAACCTTAGTTGCGTCTAAAGGAGATAACTTTAATTCCACAATTTGTTGAGTAGGATCACCAATAACTAAAACATCTCCTTTCGGTTCAATCACATCACCTAATTTTGCTTGTAAATTGAGAATTACACCATCAATAGGAGAGGTAATTACTGTTTTTCTTAATTCCTCAGCAATTTTTTGACGTTGTATTTTGAGTTTATCTATTTCTCTCATAACTTGATTTAGTGCTAATTTAGCTTGGTTTAATTCTTGTACAGTTTGGTCAATTTTAGTTTTAGCTTCTTTCAATTTTTGTTGGGGTTCAGATTTGTTATTTCTCACATCTTGCAAAAAACTTTGTAATTCTAATTTCTGTTGTTCTAAATCTAAATTACTTAAAGATAAGTCATCTTTAGCATTACTTAAATCTGTTTCAGCTTGAATAACTTTCTTTTCTTGCTCTTTTAATTCAGTTTCCGAAATAAACCCCTTAGCGAAAAGTTGTTTATTTTCTTGTAATTTAATTTTTGCTTCTTTTAAATCGGTTATTTTAACAGTTAATGCTTGTTGTTTTCTGGTAAATTCTAATTTACGCTTTTGAACTTCCCGAATTTTCTCATCTTTTTTCTTATTAATATCATTTCCATAGGTATTTTGAATGTTTCTATATTCTTGTTGAGTTTCTAATAATTTACTTTCTGCTCTTTTTAAAGATGATTGTTTATCAACAAGTTGTAAATTCTTCTCTTTTAAATCAGACGCAAATTCTTGTAATTTAATTTGTGTTTCTGTATCTCGCAGACGGATTAAAATTTGATCTTTTTTAACTTTGTCTCCAATTTTGACTAAAACTTGTTCTACTGTTCCTGTGATTGGAGATTTAATATTTCTTTGATTGTCTAATTTTAATATGCCACTTTCACCAGTAATTTTATCTTCTACTTTGTCTTGAGTAGCTGTTACTATGCGAACCGGAATGGTTTGAATTTTGGTTTGGGTAAATATGGCAAAAATCAACCAACATCCAAGAGTAACACTTGTTAAACTTGCGAAGATGGTTAACCATTTAAATTCTGGTTTGAACTTAAAGTTTTTCATTGTTATTGATTAATACAATTGAAAATAGAGACGTTTCATGCAACGTCTCTACAAAAAATTTATCACAAATGATTGGAAATTATTATTCAACTAGACAGTATGAAATTGCTTATTTCTGCCACACTATCTGAAACATTGCCATGAGTAAGCATCTCTTCTATTTGTAGGATGTGCATAAGCTCCAGCACCATAATATGTGCGACAAGCGTGTTGCATATCAATACTATAGGATACTCTACTATTGTAACAAATCCAAGAATAAGCATCATTTCGGTTCAAAAACTTATCGATCATACCTTTAGATCTAGGATGATAGTTTCGACAGTAATCAGTTAAGTTTAATCCGCCCAGTCGCACTCTCGCTTGCGCTGGCTTTATATTAGCAACAGAAGATATGGCAACAGCTACTGAACTAATAAGTGCGAAAGCAATTTTGTTCTTCATTTTTAAACCTCATTAAACTGAGTTGTTTTGGTTAATTACTCTACAGTTAGATAGTTGAATCTAGTTAAGTAGTGACAAGTCATTTGTCTATACTGACTATTTCACGTTCGTAAAAAAAAACACCCGCATCTCTACTGATTTTTTCTCAACCCAAGAGTATTGAATCTTCATGAAAATGGCATATTTATGAAATTATGGTGAAATTAAACAGATATTCTAAATTCAATATCAATGTAAAATTAATTACAAATAAACACAGCCTATATCACTATCATAAAGCTGTGAATAAGCGGTAAAGGTTAGCATTGAGAAGAATCTAGTAAAATAGTATTTTATGTAAATATCACTATTATTTTTGTTTTAATTTATCATGCTATGTGAGCAATTACGTAAGAGGTCGCACCCAAACTATTACAGCGTTTTTCGCTCTTATGAGGTACAAAGTTGAATCATCAAACTATTGTGGTGCGGGTATCTTACCCGCCATATATGTACCTCATAACACTGGGAAGTGCTGTATCCGTTAAAATACTGATAAAATCTGCCTAACAATAAAAAATGCTTGTGGCATTGCTAAAAAATATTAACTTCGGCTTAACATATCAGCAGCCGAAAAAAGCCACACCAACTATTCAACGAAATAGAAGCACCCAAACAAGTTGAGAAAGTAGAAAAAGCAAAAATAGGAAATATCTCTTGATTAAAATTATTTATATGTATCAAGTTTGTAGGGATTTAGCACTGCTAAACCCCTAATATGAATTACTTAAAAATCCAAACTCGGCCAATCTGGTTGACGATAATAGTGAGTCATATCATCAAATTTTCGCAATTCCACCTGATTAATCAAAAAATCTGGAGTATCTAATGGCAATGATTGATTAAACTCAGAAAACATCATACTAAGGTTTATCCGGTCTAATTCCGGGGGAATTTCGCCAAAATACCCTAATGTCACATGAGCCGTAAAATGATAATGCTGCTCAACACCCAAGCCCATTAATTTGCGATTTTGATAAATCATGCGCCGGAATCGAATAATTTCCTCATAGGAACGTTCATTTTTGGGTACTAAACATACACCCACAGCCCTGGGCATGACAATTAATCCCCACATTTGCCAAGATATAGGAGATCCCTTTGTCATCAATTGTTGATATTCTTGAAACATCTCAGCCAACTGAGAATTCAAATCTTCAGCAAATTGAGGATTTTTTTTACAAGCATGATGAAAAGCATTATCCCAAATTAAATCCGCCACCGTTACATGAAAACTATCAGCGGGAACAGGTACAATTAAATTACTACCAATGGGTAATTGGAATAATTGCCGTTGATAAGCTTGTATTTGACTGTAGAAAGCAGCATTATTTAGATCTTCCTGTGCAGGTGGGGTAATTAGCGTATAGCCTGGAAAAGCCGCAGCTTCCCTAACCCCACCATGAAACCGAAATTTAGAAGATTCTTGAATATGCTGAATTTGGGTCTTGTAAGCCTCTGGTAGCGTCATGCGTGCCACCCGATTTAAATAGGTTTGGTAGTTGTCGTCCAATCTTAATCACCTTGCGCTCTTTTGTATAGATTGTAGAAAGATTTACTCAATTTGACCAAATTAATTTTTAATTTTCAATTGCTATGCCAATCTATGTTTACTGGGGTGAAGATGATTTTGCTATGGAAAAAGCGGTAGTAATTTTGCGTGACCGCATTCTTGATCCCCTGTGGACAAGTTTTAATTATACCTCATTTCCCGCAGATCAACCAGATGCCATCATTCAAGCTTTAAATCAGTCCATGACACCGCCATTTGGCGCTGGTGGGCGTTTTGTGTGGCTTATCAACACCACTCTTTGCCAAAATTGTCCAGATCATATCTTAGCAGAATTACAACGCACTCTCAAAGTCATCCCTCCAGATTCTACCTTACTATTGACCAGTCGCAACAAACCAGATGAACGCCTAAAAAGTACAAAACTCCTAAAACAGTTTGCCACAATTTCCGAATTTTCCCTAATTCCCCCTTGGAAAACCGAACTTTTAGTCCAGTCAGTTCAACAAGCGGCTCAAACTGTAGGGATAAAAATAAGTCCTTTGGTAGCCGAACTCCTAGCCGAATCCGTAGGTAATGATACCCGTCTTCTCTACAATGAACTAGAGAAATTACGTCTCTATAGCGAAGGTAGCGGTAAACCATTAGATGTGAATACAGTATCTGAATTAGTTAGAAATACTACTCAAAATACCTTACAATTAGCAACAGCCATCAGAACCGGAGATACCCCGAAAGCTTTAGGGATACTAAATGATCTCACCAATGCAGCCGAACCAGGTTTACGGATAGTTGCCACACTCATTGGTCAATTTCGCACCTGGTTATTAGTAAAAATGATGGTGGACAGCGGTGAACGCAACCCGCAAGTCATCGCTCAAGGGGCTGAAATCTCTAACCCCAAGCGTATCTACTTCCTACAGCAAGAAGTTAAGTCTCTCCCCCTACAGCAACTTATCTCTGCATTACCCCTGCTATTAGAGTTAGAAGTTAGCCTCAAGCAAGGTGCATCTGAAACTTCAACACTACAAACTAAAATCATCGAACTTTGTCAGATATGTCGCCGTATTTAATATACCCAGGAATATACAGCAGCTTCTAGTGTTATAAAGTATAAGTATTAATCATAAAACTTTTGTCCTGCGGAAATCTTCCCCCCTAGTAGAATATCTCCCCCAAGCGGAATGTGCTGTATATATTCGATTTTGACTGGAACTTCTAATTCAGAAAATAATTCAGACTCATTATACACCCTATTCTCCCTCTGTGTCATCTGTTTTATGCTCAAAATTTACAGCCTTCATTTAACCAATCGGTTGCAGCAAATCCTCTCTCAACCCTTGATTTTCGCAACCCTTACCACTGCCAGCCTAATTTATGGAACTTTCAGTGTCAACTCTCAAGTGGTCGCTCAAATTTTAAACCTCAACAATACAGAAGTAACTAATTATGCAAAGGCTGTACTAGGGGTAGAGCCAGTCCGTCGCCAAGCCTTTGAGGAAATTAAGAAACTAATCGGTAGCAAAGACATTCCCAAAGTCATTTGTAATGATCCTACAAGTGTCAATGTACTACCTGGCAAAGCAAAAGATATTGCCATAAACTACTGCAACAATTCTCAAAAAATAGTTGAGGATAGTGGTCTCACCATTGAAAGATTCAATAAGATCACTTTAGAAATCCACAACAATAATCCTTTAAAGCAACAACTTTATAATACATTACTACGCTTACAAAAATCTACCACCACAACAAAGCCGAAATGAAAATAAACAAAATTTAATCCATTGTTGCTAATTAATTCTTTCATTAACCTGCATTAGCCAGGAAAGACAGCCGTTAGTTTTTTACCTCATATACATATTATTTCTGACCTACTAGCCTAACAATAAGCTGAGTCCCTTGTCCCACAAAGCTTGCAAATATTATTTTCACATTTCTAAAAAAAACTTTAAAAAACCCCTTGACAGAAAAAGGAAGGATTGATATATTAGATAAGTGCCGGGGAGAGAAAACAACTCACGGCAACTGAACCGAGAAAAAATAATACTTTGAAAGAATAGATTAAA
>Ga0208829_100019_pt1 | contig 78346 bp, 69 predicted proteins | sample LakMenEpi19Jul08_FD_150714 | JGI IMG/M metagenome (GOLD analysis project Ga0208829, IMG submission 150714) | Freshwater microbial communities from Lake Mendota, WI - 19JUL2008 deep hole epilimnion (SPAdes) | ecosystem: Environmental > Aquatic > Freshwater > Lake > Epilimnion/Euphotic zone ... | reverse complement strand
CTGATCCCTTCCCGAACTCAGAGGTGAAACGCTGCTGCGGCGACGATAGTTTGGGGGTAGCCCTGCGTGAAAATAGCTCGATGCCAGGTTTATTATTTAACAACAATCCCCCCTCTATTTATTTAGCGGGGGTTTTGTTTTGCTTATTAAGTACCTGAGTAAAATTAATTGAAGATGAATAAAGTGTCAAGAAAAGGGATGTAACTAGTTACTGTTCCTTGATTTCAATTATTTTTCTAGTCACAAAAAGCAAAGATAAACTAATAGATAAAATAACTGCAAAGGGAGTGAGATAACTCCAGTGTCCGAACATTTTATCTAAAATATGCCAGGGAAGTATAAACAAACATAGATAGGTTAAATTGTGTATTTTTTTCCAATTTGTTTTAAGTGTTCTAATACTTTCGTCATTAGATGTTATGGCTAAAATAGTGAAAATGATAATTGATGATAAACCTTGAAAGTATTGGAGGCAAGTATTGAAATCTAAGAAATTTAAAGATCTTTGCCAAATCAATAATGCAGCATGACTCCAAGCAAAACAAAAAGCAGTAACGCCTGTGTAACGTCGGTTTTTTAACAAGCTTTTCCAAATATATTGTTGCTTATAAAAATTCGGAAAAAGTGTTTTGATTATAGTAGGAATAATAGTCAGTGCATAATATATTAAAGACAAAACACCCATAATATTTGCATAATCAATATATGGTATCAAAAAAACAGCATGGCACTGAGAATGTAATTAATAAATACTAACGTGACAAAACCAAAACTACCATTCCAGTTTTTATGACTTTTCATGAGTTTTTATGAGTTTTTATTAGATAGCAGCTATATTTTTAGATTCTTTACTTCGGATAATACGGTTCTGTTTTACTACAATTAGTAATAAATAGTCATCTGTCTTAAGATAGTTGAAAAAATTTTTTTAGTATGCTATAAGGCTGATTTATATAATTCCATCGGGTAGGATGTCCCCACCACAAGATTTAGTCTGGGTATTTATTCTACATTGATCGTCAAAACTTGCTCATTGTCGCGTATATACAGCACTTCCTGGTGTTATGAGGTACATATCTAGCGGGTAAGAGGCCCGCACCACAAGAGTTTGATGATTCAACTTTGTGCTTCATAAGAGCGGAAACCGCTGTATGTGTAATTTGGGTTAATAAACAAAACCGAGCAAAATCTTAGAAATGTTGGGTTTCACTTTGTTCTAGCCAACCTACAATTATCTTTAACTGAACTATACTGGTTTTAAGTCAATTTACTTATTTTAACAAAACAAAAAAATGCAGTGTATTGGGGAATTTAGGATATAATAATGACTTCAAAATCGGAATCGGAATCTTTTTTGGAAACTTGGATAATTGGTAAGGAATTCAGATTTGAAGCTGCTCACCAATTACCGAATCATGATGGTAAATGTTCTAGATTACATGGTCATTCTTGGCGCGGTATTGTCTATGTTGCCGGGGATAAACTGATAAATTCAGGTGTTAAACAGGGGATGATTATGGATTATGGTGATATATCAAAATATATAAAACCACTGTTGGAAAATTATCTGGATCATTACCATTTAAATGAATCCACAGGTTTAACTAATCCTACCAGTGAAGCGATCGCTAAATGGATTTATGAACAGCTTGAACCCCAAATTCCCGGACTTGTCGCAGTTAGAATTGATGAAACTTGTACCAGTCAATGTATTTACTCAAAGGGAAAAGTTAATTTTTTGGGCTTTTAAATTAATATGAAAAGCTTATAAATTGATAGACAAACTAACATTGGAACAGTCTAATTTTTGCAGGAGTTTTGAAATAGGTTCTTGAGAAACTGGTTCTATCCAATCTGGGGCAATTTCCGCTAATGGAACTAAAACAAAGGCTCTCTGGGTCATTCGGGGATGGGGAATTTGTAAATCTGGTGTTTCTAAAATTAAGTCATCAAATAGTAGTATATCTAAATCTAGGGTTCTTGGACCCCAATGTTCTTGACGAACTCGACCAAATTCTTGTTCAATATTGAGCAGGGTATCTAACAATTTTTGTGGACTGAGTTGCGCTTCTAAAATGGCTGCACCGTTCAAATAATCTGGTTGTGATGGTCCGCCTACGGGAGCGGTTCTGTACCAACTAGATTTGGCTTTTATGGTAATACCCGGAGTTTTTTCCAGGCTTTTCATTGCACCTTCTAAAATAGCCAGGGATTCCCCAATATTACTACCAAAAGCGATGGCGGAACGACTACCTGCGGTATTATACTTAATGAAGGTTTTATCGTTTTCCATTTGTCAGAGTTATCAATTATAAATTTGCAGTTGTCAGTAAATTATTAATATTGATAATATCAGATATTTTGACAAAATTCGTTGATTTAAAAAGCTGAATTTACAGTATTATATAACTGATAACTACTAGTTTAACTAACCAGTTTCATCAGCACCATCGTTATACTACTCCTCAAGTACAAAAAGTTCTCAATAAGAAAGTGCAAATCAAGAAGAGGAAGTTGATTTTTGTCAAAAGATATAAAACAAAAAACATGGCTGAGAAATTTCAAAACCCCTATCCTACAAGTTTGTGTGTGATTTACTTCTAGTCAATTCAATGCGAATATTACCATCAAAATCAGGAATTGGTGCAGCAGGTTTAATGAGAATAACTTGTACTTGGGTGGTTAGACTACTTTCTTGAAGAATAGCATCAGCGATCGCACCTGCCAACTTTTCTAATAAATCAAATTTAGATGTTTTTAGTAAGTTCTGGACTAAACTAATAATATTACGATAATCTACAGTATCTTTAATAGCATCAGTCTCCGCAGCTTGAGCAAGATCGACCCATAATTTCAAATCCACCTCAAACCATTGTCCTAATACCTTTTCCTCCGGTAAATACCCAACATAGCTATAACCGCGAATCCCTGTTAAATGAATACAGTCCATAAAACCCTGATTATAAATCATTACCCGACCATTTTAGATTTTAAATTGAATAGCCTACACAAAAATAAAATCGATAGGATTTAACCAAGATGTAAAAAACCGAATATTAAAAACAAACCCTGCCCATCTAGACAAGGTTCTGTTTTAGATTTATTATTTTTGTAAAGCAACTGGTGGTAAAACCTGATTTAATTTACCACTACGATAACCTTCTAAATCCAAAGTTATATAAATAAATCCCCAGTTTTGAAATACAGATACTAGACTTGGTAAATCTGTCATTGTCACAAAATCTTTAATTTTATCTGGTGATAATTCGATTTTAGCTGTATCACCCTCGGAACGGACTCGTAAATTTTGCCACCCTAGAGTTCGTAAATAAATTTCGGCTCTACCTACCCGCTGTAATTTGGCTATGGTAATTTCTTCACCGTAGGGAAAGCGCGAACTTAAACAAGGTTGAGCGGGTTTATCCCACCAAGGTAAACCTAGTTTTTGGGAAATTTGCCTCACTTCGGCTTTAGTCACACCAATTTCTGCTAAAGGTGATATTGCACCTCTTTCTTTTGCAGCTTGGATTCCTGGACGATAATCATGTAAATCGTCTGCATTTACACCATCTACCACATAGGGATAACCTAGTTCTAAAGCCAAGGGTTTCAGGGTATCATGTAATTCACTTTTACAAAAATAACAACGATTTACTGGGTTAGATGTGTAATTAGGATTGTCCATTTCCTGTGTTTGGACAATTTTATGAGATATTCCGATAGTTGCGGCTTGAATTTTTGCGTCTTCTAATTCTTCTGGTAATAGAGAAGGAGAAACCGCAGTTACAGCCAATGCGCGATCGCCTAAAACATCATAAGCGATCTTAGCCACTAATGTGCTATCAACCCCCCCAGAATAGGCTATTAAAGCCTGTTCCATTTCTGTAAATAACTCTTTTAACTGCTCTAGTTTTTCTGTCCAACTCATTCTACTAAAACCCCGTAATGCCTAACCACTTCTATTTTAATCATTAGTTATTATTAGATTACCAATATTTTCAATAATTTATCACCCAATATATCAACTATGTATTATAATATTTTCCATAATCTATTATTTACTTACTATTGAGTGAATTACAAAGATGAGATAAAATATCATTAGTTTCGCTAATTTTTCTTGAGAACTATGAGAATTAAACAGTTAAAAATGCAATCTTTTCGCGGAATTGGTGATTTAACAATAGATTTTGATGAAAAAGAACCAACAGTATTTATTGGTATTAATGGTGTAGGTAAATCAAGTATTCTTGATTGTTTAGCTATTTTATTATCAAATATAATAAAGGAAATCGTTTCTCCTGAGTTAGAAGATTTACATCAGGTTTTCTTTCGTACTCCTCGTCTACCTACTACTAGAATAATCAGATCAGGATATTCAGAAGAAAAGAATTATCAACAACCTATTCCTGGAAAACCAGAAATTGAAAATCGCTTTTTTGATATAAATGATGTTAAAAATGGATGTAAAGAAACAAATAATATAATTGACATCATAATAAATTCAGATGACCTTACATTTTCACTTTCTAATGAAAAAAGTAATTATCAAGATGAAATTAATAACAAAACTAAGAATTATTTCCGAGAGATACATAATCAATTAAAACATGATATTAACCTAAGCATACCATTAGCAGTATATTATTCTGTAAGTCGTGCTGTAATTGATATTGATTTAGAAATTATTGATATTAATAATTTCACACAAATAGATGCCTACGATGAAGTTTTAAAGGGTATCAAAATAAGTTTCCATAGATTTTTTCAATGGTTTAGGTCTTTGGAAGATTTAGAAAATGAAAACCGGATTGATAATGCAAAATATGAAGATCATCAATTAGCAGCAGTTAGAAAAGCCATATATTCATTAATACCGAATTTTACAAAACTGCGTGTACGTCGTTCTCCTTTGAGAATGACATTACAAAAAGATGGTGAAGAATTGATAGTTAATCAATTATCTGATGGTGAAAAGTGCTTATTAGCAATAGTAGGAGATTTAGCGAGAAGATTAGCTATTGCTAACCCAGGTTTAAAAAATCGGCTTGATGGTTTTGGAGTAGTTTTAATTGATGAAATTGAATTACATTTACATCCAAAATGGCAAAGAGAAATTATCCCAGCTTTAACTAGAACATTTCCTCATTGTCAATTTATAGTTACTACTCATTCTCCTCAAGTGATTAGTCAAATTAAACCTCAAGGAATTTATATTCTAGAAAAAACAAATGATGGTATAATTGCTAAACGTCCTGAAAGTTCCTATGGTAGAGATAGTAATCAAATATTAGAAGATTTAATGGATGTTCCTGAACGTCCACAAGAAATCAAACAAGACCTTTTAAAATTATTTCGTTTAATTGATGAAGGAAACTTAGAAGTTGCTAAAGAATTAAGAAAAGAGTTAGCTGAAATAATTGGTGAAGATGAAGCACAATTTGTAAAAGCGGATATTTTAATTAGGAGAAAAGGACTTTTACGTAAATGAAATATATTCAAAAAAGTGCAGAACCAAATAGTTTATCTACATGGAAAATCAAGCAAGGTGCTAAAATTCCTACTTGGAAAAGTTTTGGAAGAACTGTAGTTAAAGGTCAGCTTTTAGAAATTTTATTAAAAGAACAAGGTTATATTTGTTGTTATTGTGGTGTTGCTATAGATAAAGGAAATTGTCATTATGAACATTTTAAACCTCAAGGTATAGATGAAACTGTGAGATTTGATGATTTTAATCTTATAGTTTCCTGTGAAGGAGAAGATGATAAACCCCGTGTTCCTGTACATTGTGGACATCAAAAAGATAATCAAAAAGATAATTGGTATGATAAAAAACTATTAGTTTCACCATTAATAGCAAATTGTGGAGAGTTTTTTAAATATTCTGCTGCTGGTGAAATTTTACCGACAGAAGAAACTAGTAAAAAAGTTGCTGCTGAAACAACAATAGAAAAATTAGCTTTGAATATTCCCAAGTTACAAAGAATGCGTAAAGCTGCAATTGATGCGGAATTAGAATTATTAGTAGATGAGGATTTTAATGAAGAGGAAATCAGGAATATTATTAAGGATTATTTAGAATTGAATGATGACGGAAAGTATCAACCATTTTGTGCTACCATTGTTTATATTTTAGAAAATTATTATTTATAATCATTAAAAATGACAGACACATCTACAAATAATAAGGAAAGGCTATTCCCCGTCGAGGGGGAAGAATATAAAAACAGAGAACTATAACTTAAAAAATAATGCGGGGAGTAATTAGGAATAATAACCAAAATATAGCCAAAGGTATTCATTTACTTTTTAACCCAGCATCTCATCAAGGAGCAGATTTCTACATAAAAAGGTGCGTTTTTTAACGCACCAGAAAAATATTAACTATCAGTTTTCATCTTCCAACCTGGTTTCACAACCTGACGACTTCTTGCAATTACCAAAGAATCATCAGGGACATCTTCTGTCACCGTTGAACCTGCGGCTATGTAGACATCATTTCCCAGAGTAATAGGTGCAACTAAAACACTATTAGAACCAGTTTTGGTGCGATCGCCTATAATTGTCTTATGCTTCTTTACACCGTCATAATTAGCAGTAATTGTCCCCGCACCCACATTTACCTGAGTTCCCGTTTTCGTATCACCTAAATATGATAAATGTGCTACATTAGTGCGATCGCCTAATTGGGTATTTTTCAACTCCACAAAATTACCAATTCTACAACCAATACCCACTTCAGTATGACCACGTAAATGAGCGTAAGGTCCAATTCGAGTTTGAGATTGAATAATACTATCTGTCACCACAGAATATAAAACAGTGACATTTTCACCCAGTTGACTATTTTCAATTAAACTTCCTGGACCAATGCGACTACCAGCTTGAATTACCGTCTTTCCCCGCAAATGGGTTTGGGGTTCAATAATCACATCTGCAAATAATTCCACCGTTTCATCAATAGTAATACTAGTAGGATCAATTAATGTCACACCTGCTAATAACCATTTTTCCTTAATCCGTCTTTGCAAAATATCGTTAGCAGTTGCTAATTGTAATCTATCATTAATTCCCAAGATTTCTTGATAATCTTCCACATCTACAGCCATGACTTTACCCACCTGAGTTACAGCGTCAGTAAGGTAATATTCTTTTTGAGCATTATTAGCTTGTAAATGTGGTAATATCTCAGCCAAATCTGGCCAATGAAAACAGTAAATTCCAGCATTTACTCGATCATTTTCCCTTTGATTAGGAGTACAATCTTTATCCTCAACTATTTTTTGTACAATCCCTTCACTATTACGAAAAACTCGACCATAACCTTGAGGATTTGGTAATTGCGCTGAGAGAATAGTGCAGGAATTTTGATTTTCTTGGTGAATTTGTAAGAGATTTTTTAAAGTTTCTGTCCGTAATAAAGGCACATCACCATTTAAAATCAATAAATCCCCTGTGTAACCTTCTAAGTGGGGAAGTAATTGTTGGATAGCATGACCTGTACCCAATTGTACAGCCTGTTCCACAAATTCCACACCATAAATAGAATCAATGGCTGTTTTTACTTCCTGGGACTGATAGCCAACAATCACTAATCTGCGGTCAGGTAAAAGCGGTTCAGCACTCTCAATAACGCGTTCAATTAAAGATTTTCCACCCAAAGAATGTAAAACCTTGGGTAGATTAGATTTCATTCTTGTTCCTTTTCCAGCAGCGAGAATTGCTACAACAACCATAATTAAATATCAGTGAATTTGCTATAAATACTTTTGATTCGTTCTAGTCCAGATCATACCAGTTAATTATCGTTAACTGTTGACTATTAAGACAAAATTTTCTGTGGTGTTTACGATTTTAACCATCTTTTGCGCCATTGTGAACTTGATTCCAATGTGGAGACTTGTACTTCCTCTTGTCGTCGTTTGAGTATTACTTCAGTGGTATCACTTAAATGAGGGTCTCGATAGGGAATAGCAGCACGAGTTAATAAATGTTCTTTTTCCCCTTGGGAAAGGGGCGAAAAAAAGGATATACTTGATTTTGTACCATGTTTAAAATGTCCCGCAATCGTTCCTGGAGTGCGTCTTCCTATGGGTGGGGTAGAACCTACAGCCAAACCAGCAGTTAACAGTGCAGTCCGTACCGCTGCAGCGCAGGAATAAGTAGCCATTAACCCATTTTCATGTAAACATTCTGATACTTTTTGTATAAATTCCAGAGTCCATAATTGTGGACATTGCGGAGGTGAAAAGGGGTCAAGAAAAATTGCATCAGCTTGAAAACCTGATTTATGTACTTGTAGAATTAAGCTTCTAGCATCACCAATGAGTAAATTAGCTTGTAAATAATCCATTTGGATTTGATGTTCAAAAGCTATTTGAGTTAAAATTTTTATATATTTTTCGTCCCAGCTATCACATAATTGATCAGTAATTGCTGCTTGGGGTACAATTGGATTTAATTCTAAACCAATCACTTGTACACGACAATGAGGATTTACTTGCCAAATTGTTTGTAAAGCTGCCGCTGTGTTGTATCCTAGACCATAACAAATATCTAACAGCCGCACAAATCCAGTTTCGGCTAATATTGGTAATTGAGTCGGAATAGCAAACTTCAGTAAACTTTCCTGTTTTGCTCCATAATGACTATGAAAGGCTTCATTAAACTCTGTGGAAAAAAAGGTAAAAGAACCATCTTGTGTTTGTTGGGGTGTAAACATTTTTCTAATTATTAATTACCCATGAATAATCAATTTATTGTTTCTCCAGAATGGCTGTTTGAAAATCTCAATAATCCGCAAGTTGTGATTGTTGATTGTCGGTTTTCTTTAGCTGATACTCAATTAGGAAAACAACAGTATCACACTAATCATATCCCAGGGGCTTATTATTTAGACCTAAATCAAGATTTATCTAGTCCTGTCGCAGAACATGGGGGAAGACATCCTTTACCAAATACTACAGAATTAGCCGAAAAGTTAGCAGCAATTGGGGTAAATTCCCAAAAAACTCTGGTAGTAGCCTATGATGATTCTCGCTTGGCTTTTGCATCTCGCTTATGGTGGTTATTGCGCTATTTAGGACATGAACAAGTAGCTGTTTTAGATGGCGGTTTTTCAAGTTGGCAAAAAGCAGGTTATGCTGTTACAGAGATGATTTCTCCTGCTGAAAAAGGAGAATTTATTCCCCAATTACAAGAAAATCAAGTTGTGGATTTTACTTATGTGAAAAATCATAAAGATAGCCCAAATGTGGTTTTAATAGATTCTAGGGAAGGAGAACGTTATCGCGCAGAAAAAGAACCAATTGATAAAATTGCTGGACATATTCCCGGTGCTGTTAATTATCCTTGGCAAGAAGTAACTGATGCTTCTGGGTGTATAATTTCCCAATCAGAACAATCTCAACGCTGGGAAAATATAGATACAAATAAGGAAATTTTAGTTTATTGTGGTTCTGGGGTTACGGCTTGTGTAAATTTACTTTCTTTAGCCATAGCGGGAATTTCTACAGCTAAACTTTACCCTGGTAGTTGGAGTGATTGGATTAGTTATTAGTCAGTTGTCAATTGTTAGTTGTTAGTTGTCAGCTACGCTAGATTAAATCTAAGCAATCTGACTATATATGGTTCAATAGCCTATTTTTAGTGAAAAAAGTAGAAATTTATGACTTTTGATTACGACCTATTTGTGATTGGTGCTGGTTCTGGGGGTTTAGCTGCTTCAAAACGGGCGGCTAGTTATGGTGCAAAAGTGGCGATCGCCGAATATGATTTAGTTGGTGGTACTTGTGTAATTCGTGGTTGTGTGCCTAAAAAACTCATGGTTTACGGTTCTCACTTTCCTGCCCAATTCCAAGAAGCCGCCGGTTATGGTTGGACCGTAGGAGATGTAAAATTTGACTGGGAACATTTTATTACATCCATAGATAATGAAGTTAACAGACTTTCCCAACTTCACATCAGTTTTTTAGAAAAAGCCGGAGTAGAACTAATTTCCGGTCGCGCTACCTTCATAGACCCCCACACAGTGGAAGTCAATGATAAACAATATACAGCCGCGAAAATTTTAATTGCTGTCGGTGGTCGTCCCATTAGACCAGAGATACCAGGGATAGAACACGCTATCACCTCTAATGAGATATTTCACCTCAAGACCCAACCTAAACATATCGCTATCATTGGCTCTGGTTATATTGGTAGTGAATTTGCCTGTATTATGCGCGGTTTAGGTTCGGAAGTTACCCAAATTATCCGCAAAGAGCAAATTTTAACTGGCTTTGATCAAGATATCCGCACCAGTATCCAAACAGGAATGATTAATCATGGCATTAGTATTATCCCAAATACTGAAGTGAGAGCAATAGAAAAAGTCACCGAAGGACTGAAATTAACTTTATCTGGAGAAAATCAAGAACCAATTATTGCTGATGTATTTTTAGTAGCAACCGGTCGCAGTCCCAATATTGAGGAGTTAGGCTTAGAAAATGCCCAAATTGACTGTGTTTCTAGTTCTATTGAAGAACCAGGATATAGTGTCACAAATGCAATTTCTGTTAATGAATATAGTCAAACTTGCCACCCCCATATTTATGCTGTTGGTGATGTCACAGACCGTCTAAATTTAACCCCCGTAGCTATTGGAGAAGGTCGCGCTTTCGCTGATAGTGAATTTGGTAATAACCGCCGCGAATTTAGTCACGAAACCGTTGCTACAGCGGTATTTACCACCCCAGAAGCGGCTACCGTTGGCTTAACAGAAGCTCAAGCTAGGGACAAATTCGGTGATGATCACATCAAAATCTATCGTACCAGTTTCCGCCCCATGTATTACACTTTGGCGGGTAAGCAAGAAAAAACCATGATGAAGTTGATAGTAGATGTGAATACAGATAAGATATTAGGTGCTCACATGGTGGGAGATAGCGCCGCAGAAATTATTCAAGGTGTCGCTATTGCTGTGAAAATGGGGGCAACTAAAGCTGATTTTGATGCTACTGTGGGTATTCATCCCTCCGCAGCAGAGGAATTTGTGACTATGAGATAATAGGGATTTTACTAGGGGTTTAGCATTGCTAAACCCGTGACACTTGGGGATAATTCTAGAGAATTAGTGCAACACAATATTGAGAAAACATAAATCAACTATCACGTTCTGAGTCGAAATCAAAAAATGATCAAATTTATAGACTTATTTAGCGGTACAGGAGGATTTAGATTAGCATTTGAAAGGATTTGTGATAATTATAAAATTAAATCTCAATGTGTTTTTTCTAGTGATATTGATATAAATTCCCGAAAAATCTATTTAGAAAACTTTGGAGAAAAACCCATAGGAGATATTACAAAAATTGACGAAAATGATATTCCTGACCATGATATATTATTAGGTGGTTTTCCTTGTCAACCCTTTAGTATTTGTGGAGAATTAAAAGGTTTTGAAGATACCAGAGGAACATTATTTTTTGATATTGCCAGAATTATTAAAAATAAACAACCTTCTGCTTTTATATTAGAAAATGTCAAACAATTACAAGGACATCAACAGGGAAAAACATTAAAAGTAATTATTAACACATTAAAAGAATTAGGCTATTATACAGATTATAAAATTCTCAATGCTCTTGATTTTGGTTTACCACAAAAACGCGAAAGAATTTTGATAGTTGGGTTGAAAAATCCAAATCATTATCATAACTTTAATTGGCCATTAATCAAAATATCCATGCAACCCCTATCAGAAATATTAGAAAAATCTGTTTCTGAATTTTATTATGCTTCCGAAAAAATTCGCCAAAATCGGTTACAAAAAGTGAAACCTGAGCAAAAATGTGATCAACCAACAATATGGCATGAAAATAAATCTGGTAATATTAGTATACATCCTTATTCCTGTGCATTGAGAGCAGGAGCATCTTATAATTATTTATTGGTCAATGGAGAAAGAAGATTAACTGCAAGAGAAATGTTGAGATTGCAAGGTTTTCCAGAATCTTATAAAATAGTAGGAAGTTATCAAACTATGCGAAAATTAACTGGTAATGCGATCGCTATTCCCTGTGTTTCTACTGTGATTGATTCTGTGATTAATGCAATTTGATACTTGATGACTAGCAATTATCTCTATCTTTATGATTTCGCTACCAGTGCAAATTCAAAAAAAGTCCTGATTTTAGGAGCATTGGGAATTGCGAGGAAATTTTTGTTAATGGGTGAGGAGGGAATCGAACCCGCAACCAATTGATTAAGAGTCAACTGCTCTACCGTTGAGCTACTCACCCGCTGATAAAACTATGATATCAGACTTTTGAGTTTCGCGCTAGTGTTCCAGCTAAAAAACTGAAAACAGCGGAAATTGGATGATAAAGGTGATGCGACTGTTAACACTAGCAACCAGCTAATAACCTGATTAATGTAGATTTTCCCTCAGATTCCCTCTGGTAAGTAAGGCATTAGAGAAATTTACCAGTAAAATAGAGTTCTGGACAGTGATTCTAGTTGTCACACATTTCGTACTTATAAAACTGGACAAGCATTAGGAGCGCCATTACCAGCTCAATTTGTGTTAGACAAAGATGGAAAACTGCTCTACAGTCATTTATTTTCCTTCTTAAATCATAATGCTAGTATAGAGACACTTCTAGAAAAATATAATTAATATGTTACGTGCTTAAATTTGATGTTTTGGTGCGGGTATCTTGCCCAATAGAAGTGTAGTACAATTTAAACGGGAATGGGATAGGTTTTAAGTTAAAGGTTCTAACTTACCCGTACCTCGATTATATCGATAACCTTTCCAAGTTAAACTAGGATGAGGAAGTACACAATATTTTTTGTCATCAATCATAATTGATACTACTTTTTCTCTAGAGGTACAGGGGACATCAATTAATTCCCAGCTTTTAATTAGCTCTAAATTTGAGTCACTAGAAGAATTAGAAGTTGGTTTTGGTTGTGGTTTTAGTTCTGCTTCAGAGGTAGATTTTTTAACATAACGTCTCGTAAATATTTCTGAGGATTTTTGGTAATCTGAAAGTGCATTTTGATAATCACCAATTAAAGTATAAGCTAGAGCACGGTTAATGTACGCACTAAAATCATCAGGATCAATTAGAATAGCTAGAGTTGACACTTTTATGGCTGCTGGATAGTCCTTTAAGTTATTAAATACATCTGCTTGAATAGTATAACCATAACTATTGCGAGAGTCAAGACGAATAGCTTGTTTAGAAGATTCCAATGCTGCTTGATACTTCCCTAATTTAATATAAGCCATGCCTTGATGAGCATAAGCGGCAGCATAGTTAGGGTTAAGACGAATTACGCGGTTAAAATCTTCAAGGGCCGCTTGATCATTTTGTAAGAATATCTGACTCCAACCGCGGTTGAGGTAGGCATCTAAGTAGTTAGGATCAAGAACAATAACTTGGTTAAAATCCGTAAGAGCTTCTTGATGTTTGCTTACCCAAGTGTATGAATATCCCCTTTTAAAGTATGCTTCTATATATTTAGGGTCAAGCTTAATTGCCTGGGTAAAATCTGCTGCTGCTTCCCGATAATTATACTGATCTAGTCTAGTAATACCCCTAGCATAAAAGTCTCTTGCTGACTGAGGATTATTTAAATTATTAACAGGTTTATCAGTAGGACTACTATCCTCCTTAAATTGGGTGTTTTTAATAATTGGCTCATTTGTAGCTAAAAAAGTATTAATAGGAATCCCGGCATTAAATCCCGTTTTTTGTGTTACCACTGCTCCCGTTTCTGTTTTATTTTTACCTGAAGTATCAGCTAACCCGTGAATTGCCACAACCCTACCAGCAATATCAAACACTGGACCACCACTATTACCAGTTATAGTTCTGGCATCATAAATCAAACCATAGCCATTAATAGCTTTACTAGAGCGAGAAACAACCAGACCCGTAGTAAAAGCAAAGTCTCTGGCGGCTCCAACTTTACCAAACACCGCCGGAAAGCCGCCCACAAAAACATCAGCACCCTCTACCATTTGGTCAGAGTTTCCTAAAGTAGCAATGGGATAGTCTTCTGTGGCCACAAAAGTAGCTATAGCTAAATCTGGGTCATTTTTATTTTTCTGTAAGACTTTAACATCTTTAACAGGATAATCTTTGCCAGTATTTGTGCGTATAGAATAAGTAGTATCTGTAGCGCAAATAATTTTTTCTGACCTTTTTAAGTCGTCACATACCACATGATTAGCCGTAAGGACAGTGTAAATATTATCTTCCTTAGCAATAATTACACCTGAACCTCCGGGAGTAAGATCACCCTCTACATTAATTTGGACTGAGGTATTTTTAGCAAGTTGAGCAATCTTTTGGGTACTAACAGTATCAGCAGCAGATGTTGGCAGAGAAATTACAAGAGTTGCGACTACTGCCGTAGTTAAGATAGTATAATTTACCCTGATAAAATATAAATTCATATTCTGAGTTTTCCTGTAAATCCTAATAACTATGTTTTATTTTCCTTGACAATTTTTTGTTCTTCGAGAAAAGCCAGAATATTGTCAATAGGAATAGCCCAACTAAGAGATTCCATTTGCAAATAATCCTCTTCCTTTGGTATAGTACCATCGGTAAAAGTAAAAGCATCGATACCCTGAAAAGGATATTTTAACAGCCCATTAATACCAATTAGTTCACCCTGCTGATTTAATGCAGGTCCCCCGCTCATACCTTGGAAAATATCATTAGTATTGCCTAATTGATAACCACCAGGGAGAGTTTTAGTAAGCTGCATTTTAATAGTTCCAGTTTTGAGTTTAAAGGCTTTAACTCCCCAATTGCGGGTTTCTTCCATTTTAGTGATTTTCTTGCCCTTAAAGATAAAATGCCAAGCTGGAAAACCAGAGGCGTATACTTTTTCTCCCTCGGAAATAGCTTTTGACTTTGGCAATGTTACCACTTGATAATCCTCTGGACTAGTAAATTTTACCAGGGCTAAGTCCAATTTTTTTGTATTAACGCCATTGACTTGCTTTGCTGGATAAATGTTACCATCAGAAGTCAAAATTCCGTAACCATCTTCAGGACTATCAGTAACTACATGATTATTTGTTAATACTGTATAAGTTTGTCCTTCATGTTTAATAACTACCCCTGAGCCAGAACCAAATTTAGTTAAAATTCTGACAGTTACTTGATTGGCAATTTTGGCGGCGGTAATATCAAAATTTTCGGAAGAAGTAGCACCCAAAACTACTGGGTGGGAATAGGCATACAACTGAATCACAGAAAACGTGGTAATAAATATTAAAAACAATCTGCGAGCTATGGGAGAAAACATGATTATTGCTCAAAAAATGGGGATTAAATCATGCCTACAAATTATATATTAGTAATCAGGGAAGAGATCAAAACTTTATCTCTTCCTTAATTACTAATTAGCAATGACCTTTTTCCCGGATTAAATAACTAGCAACTTGAGTTAATAATTACAAGCCACCTGAGTCATCTCTATCTCTAACAGCAGGTTTTTTCGCTCCTTGGACAATAGACAGATTACGGTTATTTGTTAGTACATCTTCCAATTTGACCTGGAGACGAGCGCTGGTTTCTCGAATTACCCCAGCACCAGAACCTTCACGACTAATTCGCATGATTTGGGCAAGAATTTGGTCTGCTTTTTTGGCGTTTTCTGGTTTGAGAGTAAACAGAGTATTGCCTCCATTACAACCAGTTTCATTTGCAGAAACTATGCAAATCACAGTGCTTTTGTTGACTCGACCAGTCATCAACACAACATCTTTGAGTTTAAGACCACTATTAGTTACAGCCCGAGTTAATTTATTGGTGACGATTTTGCAACGCCCTTGAGAAGTATACTTGTCACCAAAGTATTTTGAAGTTTGACTAGTCCAGATAATTATGGGAATAGGCTGTCCCCCGGGGCGCTGACCAACGGTAGCCACGTTACCATTATCTTGCGGTACACAGCTGAATTTAGTTCCTGTGTTGGCTTCCTCCAATGGGTCTACATTTGAATTATTACTACTAGTATCCACTGTATTATCTACAGGTGGCAAGGCTTGAACTGTAGAACCCAAACCAACAATGCTAGATAGGGCTAAAGTAGCAACTACAATCGCTGTTTTCAATTGATATTTCATAAGACCTCTAAATGTTAATAAAGAAGATGATCAGACTTTTACGATGGGTGAGAGAATAATTTAAAAGATTACAAACCACCAGTAGTAGGTTTGTTTTGGGCAGCAGGTTTTTTAGTAGTAGGTTTGTTTTGAGTAGTAAGTTTCTCTTTTAGTAAAGTGCTCAATTTGACCTGGACACGACCTCTGGTTTCCCGAATTACCCCAGCACTAGAACCTTTACGACTGATTTGGGCTATTTGGGCAAGAACTTTGTCTGGATTCTGAGCATTTTTCGGGTTTAAAGTAAACAGGGTATTATTACCATCACAACCAGTATCCTTAATAGAAAGTACGCAAATGACGGTTCTATCTCCTATGATACCGCTGGTCAATACGACATTTTGGAGTTTACCGTCACTATTTTTTACAGCCTGATTAAATCTTTCTGTGACAATTTTGCAACGGCTTTCAGGGCTAACTTTGTTACCAAAATACTTGGAACTATCTGAAGTCCAGACAATTACGGGAATTGGTTCTCCTCCAGGTCGCTGACCAACGGTAGCTATGTCACCATTTTCATCAGGTACACAGGAGAATACAGTTCTTGTATCGGCTTCTTCCGACAGGTCTGTATCTAAATCAGCACTATCATCTATTGTATTATCTACTTTTGGGAAAGCTTGAACTACAGACCCCATAGCAAAAATACTAGATAGAACTAAAGTTGCCACCATGGTTTTCAGTTGATGTTTCATAAGACCTCTTTAATGTTAAAATGAGCAGGGATGAGATTTCTTTTCTGTAACTACTAAATTTCACTTTTATGCAGAAACCTATAAACCATCTGCTATGGCTTTCAGGCTACCAGTCTTGGAATTATATCGGTAACGTGTAGCTGTTAAGTCAGGATGTGGCTCAATACAGTATTTCCCGCGACCCATGATGATGGTGACTACTTTACTACCAGAGTTACAGCCTGTAGGCGTTAGTCCCCATTTTATTAGCAGTTCTTTCTTATCAGTGTCTGATGAAGTTGAATCTGATGAAGCCAAATTTGATGAAGTTGAATCTGATGAAGCCGAATCCTTTGGGGTATCGAACGTATCAAACATTGTGTTAAAGTTCGTAGCGTTATGAACGTTATAACGACTATTATTAGCAATGATATTGCCACCCTGATTCTTACTAGTCCCTAAGTCAGGCGAGGCACGATGAATAATCACAACTCCATCCCGTTTGTTATCCTGAATCTTATTGTCACGCAGCAAAGGTTTAGCATCCTCAGAAATTACTATACCATCCTTGTTTTGTAGGATTTGATTTCCTTTGAGCGAGGGTGTGGAATTATTCCCAATGACTAAGCCAAATCCGTTATTCTGAAATAAATTATTACTAATTTCTCCTTGACTTGATGTGGTTACGGCAATACCGTTAGCACTATTGTTGATAAAGCGATTATTTTCAATCTTGGGATTTCCTGTACCTGTAATAAAGATTCCTTCTCTCCCATTGTTAATAAAGGTACTGTTTTTGATAGTTGGGTTAGTGGATTCTACCCATACACCTGTACCTGATTGATTAGTGTTAGTGACGGTTAACCCTGCGATTGTACTATCTTGATTGGCTAAGATAGTAATATTCTGTTTAGCCCAAATGCGGCTGACATAATCACCACCACCCGAAATAACTACTTTCTCCCCACTAGTAGATTCATTACCCTGTAATGTCACGCCCTCTTTGATCTTTATAGGGAAGGCTTCGCTGGCATAGTTACCCGGGGCTAATTGAATTACTGTACCGGCTTTAACCTGATTTGAGGCTAAGGCGAAGGTAATAGTTTTGTAAGGTCTTGCGGCAGATATACCAGCTTGTGCAGTATTTTCACCAGTAGTTGGGTTAACATAAATTACCTGTGCACCAGTCTGAGATTGGGACTTGACTGGAAATGCGACAATGAAGGAACTACATACAGCTAGAGTGGTTAGGAAAATAGAGGTTTTTGCTCTGAACTGGTTGATCATTAATTACTCCCTGATTGGATGAGTATATACCATTACTGTATATTATAAATATAAATACTAAAAAAAATCAAGGTCATACATATACATTACTTATATATGGGCTACATGAATTAGGCTTTAAATTCCCAGCAAAATCCTGATAATTTTCTTAATAATGCCAATATTGTCGGTTTTGAGTAATTCTAGAAATACTTATAAAAAACTAAATATTAGAAGATACAGTATGATTTTTTGGTCGTGAATCTATTCTATTACCTAAGCCGACACTTCTGCCACTATAAAATAGCCAAGTGGAAGAAGTGCTTTTCGGGTTTACTTTTGTGTGGTTAAATAGAGGGTTGTTTGATCTCAGTTCTCAATTGTTTGAGTATGCTACCAATACCGACGAAACCTGTATTTCGAGAGAGATTTCTAAGAGTATTAGGTTCGCTTTGGAGGATAATTCTATTGTAGGCAATAATAGCATCATTTAGCTTACTAATATTGACATTTAGCCCTGCACTCCCTTGAGCAATAATATAAACTGGTTTAAAAGTTTTATTGCTTGCTGTTATCTGTCCTGATATGATTTGAGCTATAGGCTGATTTGGTAAGGAAACACTAGTAGAATTAAATAAACCACTAAGGGAGGTGACTAATGCTGTTGTTAGTTGTGGGGAAATACCCGCAGCGGTGAAACTGTTTGTTAATGCTACCGTAGCTTGTGGTGATCCAGCCCCACCTGTCAGCAGTGAACCAACGTCAGCAGCCCCACCTGTTGTACCACCTGTTGTACCGCCTGTTGTACCATCTGTTGTACCGCCTGTTGTACTAAGGGTCTGAACAATAGCAGCAGCTAACTGATTCACAGTAACCTGGACTTGCGGTGCAAGAGTTATCACAACAGTATTTGCCGTTGCACCTTCTGTTACAGTGACGCTAGATGAAGTTGATTCTATGGTCGCTGCTGATATGGCCACCGGTGCAGTTTCTCCTCCTGTAGCGGTGTCACCAGTCGTACTACCCACCGACGTATTACCTGTTGTGGAAACACCAGTTGTAATGGTGGTTGAAACACCAGGTATGATAGGAATGATGATAGAAGTTCCTGTCGTTGTTGTTGCTGTTGTTGTTACGACTGGTGTTGTTCCTCCTCCTGTCGTTGGTGTGGAAAAACCACTAGTTTGTGAAGCACTAGTAGCAGCACCAGCATCAACACCGGCTGTACCTTTGCTGGGACTGAAACTCTGGGCTTGATTGGGTAACTGCCAGGCAAATGACAGCAGAGGACTCAAACTAAGGGCAAAAATGAGATTTCTGGTTTTCAACATGATGATTATCTAAAATATGGAACTGTTTGACAATTGATGATATCGTCTCTGTTTCCTTGTATCTTTTGTGACTCTAATATCTCTTAAAATCTTTATAGGCAAGGGTTTTAGGTTTATTAGCTAACGCCAAGCTACCTGATCAACAAGACCTATTTAGGTAAAAAATTGAAACCATAACCTATGCTTAATGCAAATGTTGTACCGCCTACACTGTTATTAGTAAGATCCGCACCTTGGAGTGTAATGGTTAAGGGTAAAGTAGGTATAGGTACGAAGGAAGCACCAAGGTTTAAGCCAACTCCACTCCAACCTAAGCCCACACCGACTTGAGGATGAACCTGCACACCTGCTCCAGCAAATACACCTGTACTAGCGTTACCTTGCCTAAAGTCTCCACCTCCAACACCGAGGGACAATGAGACGGGCATTTTATTCACAGGATCATTAGGTTTTAAAAGGGAGTAACTTGTTACCACACCATAGACACTGGAAGGCCTAATCTGCTCACTACTCTCCTTAGTCTGGTACTGGGCAAAGGCTTTCCAGCCAGCAGCTACAGCAATTTGATTGCTGCCTTTAGCATGGACAATGCGGTGAGCTTTTAAGTCAAAAGTTCCATTAGAGCCAAAGTTTTTGACACTACCGTTGTTGAAGGATAATTCTAGACCAACTAGTTTTTGGGAATTACCTAAACCAAAACCAACACTGGTACTCGCGTCTATGTCATTTATAGAGTTACCCCTATTACCAGCGGTTGCTGCTGATGCTCCTACAAACACATCACCCATGTTAGCCCCGAAGGCACTCGGACCTGCAAAACTAAGTCCAGGTGGGTAGGTTGGCTTAGGCTCTACTGTTTTGAGCTTGAGCAGGGGTTCAATTAGTAACTCTTGGCGGATTTTATTAACATCATCCGGATTGCTGTCCTCTGTTTGTGCAATCAGTTGTGGTTGTTGTTGCTCAGAAATAGATTCAATCTTTTGTTCTGATGCTGGGATCGTAACTGCTTGATCTGTAATTAATTCACTTTTGTGGTTTTCAGTTACCATATTATCTGCCGCTGATGCGGAATTAACTGAGATAGCTGATAAGGTTAGCAATAAACTCAGGTAAACGAAAGTTCTGCAATGATTAAATAGGCCGAGGGAATAGAGTTTGATTTTCAAAATATTACTCCTGACTAGATGTTATCTAGTGGTGAAAGTCATAAAGGGGTATATAAGAGTACGGATCAAGTAAGGTAATACTACAGTCTAACTGAATTAACGTCTCAGTAAAATAGGGACTATTTTTTGTAAATACAACCAAACGGTTTTAGCCAAACAGTTTTATTATACAGGAAAATTTTAAAGACAAACATTTCATAAATAAATATTTTTTCATCAAGTAAGAGTGTTACTATAAATACAAAGCCCTGTTATGCTATAGCAAAATCCCCCCATGTAACCAGACGGTTAAAAACCCAATGTTTGTAGTTGGTAACAGGAAAACACTAGATTTTTTCTTCTATTTACCTGTCATCTGTTCTATGTTGTTAACATTAGGTAATATCAAGTCTATCTGTCTGAGTTCAATACTAGTCTCTTAACGTACTTCAACAATTTCATGCAAAATCAAGCCTCTGATAAAAACTCTAGCCAACAATCTAATAATTCCTGGATACTAGAGCTAGGTAAAACGATGTTTTTGAGTATCTTTCTGGCTCTAGGAATTCGTACCTTTGTCGCCGAAGCTCGTTGGATTCCTACTGGTTCTATGGAGCCAACCCTACATGGAGTCAAAGACCAATGGCTGGCAGACAAAATTATTGTTGATAAAGTGAAGTATAAATTTGCCAACCCAGAGCGGGGGGATATAGTAGTATTTTTACCGCCCCAAGAAATACCAAATAATCCTGAGCGGGAAGCATTTATAAAAAGAGTAATCGGGTTACCTGGTGAAAAGGTAGAACTGAGAGAGGGTAAAGTATATATTAACAATAAGCCTTTACAGGAAAATGTTTACCTATCCTCCACCGTAAAAACCTTTGTTGAAGCTTGCAATAGCGGTGGACTTCAACCTCCTTTTTTAGCTCAACCACAAACCGTTCCGCCAAATTACTATTTGATGTTAGGTGATAACCGTGATAACAGTTATGATGGACGTTGTTGGGGTGTTGTTCCTCGGAATAATATTATTGGTCGGGCTGTAGTTCGTTTCTGGCCACTTGGTAGAATGGGTTCAATTGATAAATCCCCTGCATATTCATCCGTAAAGCCATGAAATTATGACACATCTAGCAAATATCTTGCTATATCCAATTAAGTAACTAAAGGGAGTAGAGGTAGCTGATCTTAAGTTCCCTAGTGAAAACGCGGAAACCACAAATTTCCATAGCATCCAGAGATAGCAATACTTAGTAATCACTCTTCCAAAACCCCAGATAAAACCGCTTTCTCCGTTCCTGGAACCAAAAAATCTCAATTTTCCTGATCACAGGCTGCTATTTTCAGTGGAATAAAAGCATAATAGAAATGTGACTGATTTATTAGCCCCTTTACAATCCCTGAAACAAGGTAACTGGTTCAAGTTAATTTGCGGAGCCAGTTATCAACATCTTCCTGCGGTCAGAAGTCTAGCATTAGCTTATACTTTGGCTGGTGCTGACTGTATAGATGTAGCAGCCGATTCTGCTGTAGTTGCCGCTACTCAAGAGGCTTTACTAGTAGCCCAAAGCTTGGTACATGAGGCCCAGAAACGAGGTTTTGCCTTTACAGGTAATTTACCCTTGTTAATGGTCAGTCTCAATGATGGTGAAGATCCTCATTTTAGAAAAGCTGAGTTTAATTCTCAGGACTGTCCTGAGGATTGTTCTAGACCCTGTGAAAAAATTTGTCCAGCCCAAGCAATTTTATTTAAAAATACCAAAGATGATTTTTCTGGGGTAATTTCTGAAAAATGTTATGGCTGTGGCCGTTGCCTTCCTGTCTGTCCTTATGGGATAATTTACACAAAATCATCTGTGTCAACACCGGGGGAGATCGTACCATTGATTATATCAACGGGAATAGAAGCCGTAGAAATTCATACTCAAGTGGGACGGTTGGCAGAATTCCAACGGTTGTGGGTAGCAATGGCTCCTTGGGCGGATAAATTAAAGTTAGTGGCCATCAGTTGTAATGATGGAGAAGGGTTAATTGATTACCTAAAAGCAATTTACAATTTAATTGTCCCCCGTCCGCAGTTTTTGATTTGGCAAACTGACGGACGTTCTATGAGTGGTGATATTGGTGATGGTACTACCATAGCCACAGTGAAATTGGGGCAAAAAGTTTTGGCAGCAAACCTACCGGGATATGTGCAGTTGGCGGGCGGCACTAATAGCTATACCGTTCCTAAATTAAAGGGAATGGGATTGCTTCATGATTTGAGATTGCCGATTTTAGATTTGGGATTACAAGATCACAATCCCAGATCCAAAATAGCTGGGGTTGCCTATGGCAGCTACGCCCGTGTATTGCTGTCACCCATTCTTGACCAGTTAGCACAAAAGGAGGTGATTAACACTGATAGTCAAGGCAGTATTCGCTTAGAAGATGAACCAGAACTACTGTGGGAAGCTGTCAGGCTTGCCCATGCTCTCATTTTCCAGATTAAGTCTGGGCGGTAACGCTCCAACCACATCTCTAAAAACGTCAGTCACCAATTATTGCAATGACGATTACAGAAGATCTCCAAAAGTTGTTAGACATTTTGCCTCAAGACCTGCAACAAAAACTAGAAAATCATCCGAAAGGAGATATTTTAGTTGAGGTAGTTTTGGATTTAGGCCGTCGTCCAGAAGCTCGGTTTCCCCATGCAGCAGAGTATCTGAGCGAAATACCGGTCACTCAAGCACAGATAGATGATTGCATTCAACGAGTGGGAAATTTTGGGGGGGATAATCGGGCAGGAATTGAGCAAACTTTACATCGTATTAGTGCTATCCGTAACCGCAGTGGTAAGATTATTGGCTTAACTTGTCGTGTTGGCCGGGCGGTATTCGGAACAATTGCTATGATCCGCGATTTGGTGGAAACTGGTCAATCAATTCTCATGCTAGGTCGTCCTGGTGTTGGTAAAACCACAGCTTTACGGGAAATCGCCCGGGTATTGGCAGATGATTTAAATAAGCGAGTGGTGATTATTGACACATCTAACGAAATCGCTGGGGATGGTGATGTTGCTCACCCTGCTATTGGTCGGGCGAGACGGATGCAAGTTTCTCGGCCAGAGTTACAACATCAAGTCATGATTGAGGCGGTGGAAAACCATATGCCGGAAGTAATTGTTATTGATGAAATTGGTACGGAACTGGAGGCTTTGGCAGCCCGAACAATTGCTGAACGGGGGGTACAATTGGTAGGAACTGCTCATGGTAATCAGATTGAAAACCTGATTAAAAATCCGACTCTATCTGATTTGGTGGGAGGTATTCAGGCTGTAACTCTGGGAGATGATGAGGCTAGACGGCGAGGTTCGCAAAAGACGGTTTTGGAACGCAAGGCTCCGCCCACTTTTGAAATTGCTGTGGAAATGTTGGAACGCCAACGGTGGGTAGTTCATGACTGTGTGGCTGATACAGTTGATACTCTGTTACGTGGTCGTCAACCTAACCCACAAACGAGAACGGTTGATGATCATGGTAAGGTGGGTGTTGCTAGACAGTTGGCTGTGGTCAATGGTGGTAATGGTAATGGTAATGGTAATGGCCACGTGACTAATGTGGAAGAGTCTTTCTTGGCCGCTAAACCTCATGGTTGGCGTTCTTCTGGACAAATGGTGGCTTTACCACCTTTATCTCTGGATAGGGAAAGACCAACAGGACGCAGTGAATTTGACCGGTTGTTGGATGAATCTCTCAATTACTCAGAAAGTATTAATTTTCCCAGTCGCAAACCAGCCGGTCCAAATGGGGAGGATTTACCATTATACATTTATCCCTATGGGGTAAGTCGTGATCAACTTGAACAGGTGATTAATGTCTTGACTTTACCTGTGGTTTTGACAAAAGACTTAGATAGTGCTGATGCTATTTTAGCTTTGCGATCGCACGTTAAGAACCATGCTAAGTTAAGACAAATGGCTAAAGCCCGTCTCGTACCCATTCATGTGATCAAGTCTAGTACAATTCCCCAAATTACTCGCAGTTTACGCCGATTACTGAATCTGGATGATCCAGATATTGGCGATGACAGGGAGTTACAATTATTACTACACAACGGTAGTGATGATGAAATGGATGCTCTGGAGGAAGCCAGACTGGCTGTAGAACAGATTGTTATTCCTAAGGGTCAGCCAGTGGAGTTACTACCTCGTTCTTCTCAAGTGCGGAAAATGCAGCATGAGTTGGTAGAACATTATCGCCTCAAATCTGATAGTTTTGGCGATGAACCTAATCGGCGGTTAAGAATTTACCCCGCGTAAGTTCTTAATTAATTTTCCCCTGAAAGGAGTCTTTTTACCTCTTTTCAGGGGATTTTTTATTAGGGTAGCGATAGCGAAGCGCGACCTAGGAATCGCTTTCAGTATTAATCACCATTAATCAACATTTTCTTTTGCCAAATTAGTAACCCGTGACCCTCTTAACTAATTCATAAGTTAAAGTTATTAATTTTAGTTTTTAAATAAGTTTTTCAAAAAAAATTTTTTTATTTTCAGGGTTCAGGTGGCTTTCGCTGTGGTACTATGGTTATAGTAATATAATGGAGTGGTTGCAAAATTTTTATTTAGGGACGCATTCCCATTATCAGAATATCACACCGCGCGGCGCAAGTCAATCGGTTAAGAGCGAAAAAAAGAAATTTTTTTTTAATTTTTTTAATTTTTTTTGAAACTTGCACCCATGAGCATCAAGTTTCAGACAGTGCAATTATAACATATCCTTTAATTCTGACAAGAATATAGTGAAATCAAATCTGTTTTTTTCTTGAATATCACCTATTTAGTCTCAACTCCAGTATTCTATATGTGAATAAAAGATGAATATTTTTTTTAATTATGTCAGGACATAGTAAATGGGCGAATATTAAACGTCAAAAAGCCGTAGTAGATGCAAAAAGGGGAAGTATATTTACTCAACTATCACGAGCAATAATTGTTGCTGCGAGAAATGGTATACCTGATCCAGCAGGTAATTTTCAACTGCGAACAGCCATTGATAAAGCTAAAGCAGCAGGGATTCCTAATGATAATATTGATAGAGCGATCGCTAAAGGTGCAGGTACTTTCAGCGATAATAGTGTCCTGGAAGAAATTCGCTATGAAGGTTATGGTCCTGGAGGTGTGGCCATTTTAATTGAAGCGCTCACAGACAATCGTAATCGCACCGCTGCTGATTTGCGAGTATCTTTTAGTAAAAATGGCGGAAATTTGGGAGAAACGGGTTGTGTGAGTTGGATGTTTTCGCAAAAGGGAGTTTGTGTAGTTGAGGGTGTGATTGATGAAGAACAGCTTTTAGAAGCTTCCTTAGTGGGAAATGCTGAGTCTTATGAAATGATTACCCAGGAAAGTGTCCAAGTATTTACAGAAATAGGGAATTTAGAGAAACTCAGTCAAACATTGAAAATACAAGGTTTTAAAGTCACAGATATAGGATTGCGTTGGATTCCTGGTAATCAAGTCGAAGTCACAGATTCAGATCAAGCTAAATCACTGCTCAAATTAATTGATACCTTAGAAGGGCTAGATGATGTTCAAAATGTGACAGCTAATTTTGATATGGCTGATGGTTTAATGGAATTAAGCATGATTTAGTGAACTATTAATTTTCATAAAAAAGGCTTGGTTATTTTCCAAGCCCACATATACCAAGTGTTTACCATAGTTGGTTAATTTAGATGAATTAATTTTCAGATTCATCTATCTATATAGATAACATATTATCAACACTTCTTAAAGAAGTCGGAAAATGGATTTTATGATTTAAAATGGATAGGGGTAAATGATAAAGTTATCTAAAATATATCTGTGACCATATCTGAGCAAATATTACCACTGTATAAAAACCCAGAACGTTTAGAAAACCGTTTAGGAGAAATTCCCCCAGAACCGGGAGTTTATTTGTTGCGAGATGGCAGCGATCGCTTAATATATATAGGTAAATCTCGGAAATTGCGTTCTCGTGTCCGTTCCTATTTCCGCGACTCGACCAACAAGACGGAACGCATTAACACAATGGTCAAATTAGTGACAGAAATCGAGTTTATTGTCACTGATACAGAAGCAGAAGCATTAGCGCTAGAAGCAAATTTAATTAAGCAACATCAGCCATATTTTAATGTTTTACTCAAAGATGATAAAAAATATCCCTATCTCTGCATTACTTGGTCAGAGGAATATCCGCGTATTTTTATTACTCGTAAACGTCAGTTAGGAAAAGCCAAAGATAAATATTACGGTCCTTATACAGATTCTAGTATATTACGAGAAATTGTCCATTTATGTCAACGAATTTTTCCCCTGCGACAAAGACCACAACCTTTATTTAAAGACCGACCCTGTTTAAATTATGATATTGGTCGCTGTCCTGGTGTTTGTCAAAAATTAGTTTCTACAGTTGAATATGGGAAAATTGTCCAAAAAGTAGCCATGGTTTTTCAGGGAAGAACTCAAGAACTAATTGATATTTTAACAGCACAAATGGAAACTGCTGCGGAAGAATTAAATTTTGAAAATGCAGCAAAAATTCGTGATCAAATTGTGGCTTTAAAATCCCTAAATGCAGCCCAAAAAGTATCCTTACCTGATGATACAGTATCACGAGATGCGATCGCTTTAGCTGCTGATGACCAACACGCCTACATTCAATTATTCCAAATTCGGACTGGTCAATTAGTGGGAAGGTTGGCTTTTGTTGCTGACTCTCACCCTGAACCAGGAGCAATTTTACAAAGAGTTTTAGAAGAACATTATCAAACTGCGGAAAATGTGGAAATTCCCAGCGAAATTTTAGTACAATATGATTTACCAGATAGTGAAATTTTAGCCGATATTTTGACAGAACGCAAAGGTAGAAAGGTGACAATTTTAAATCCTTTGCGCCAAAGTAAGGCAGAATTAATAGAAATGGTGGAAAAAAATGCCCAATATGAATTACAGAGAATGCAAAAATTGGGAGATAGTAATTTGCAAGCAACCCAAGATTTAGCTGCTATTCTTGATTTACCAGATTTACCAAAACGTATTGAAGGTTATGATATTTCTCACATTCAAGGTACTAATGCAGTAGGTTCACAAGTAGTTTTTATTGATGGTTTACCAGCAAAACAACATTATCGACATTATAAAATTAAAAATCCTGATATTACAATTGGCCATTCCGATGATTTTGCTAGTTTAGCAGAAGTTATTAATAGAAGATTTCGTAAATATATAGAAGATCCCAAATTAGCACGATTAGGTAATTCTGATTGGCCTGATTTAATTATGATTGATGGTGGTAAAGGTCAATTATCTGCGGTTGTGGGTATTTTAGAAAAAATGAATTTACTAGCAGATTTACGGGTTGTTAGTTTAGCTAAAAAACGAGAAGAAATCTTCTTACCCAACTCATCAAAACCTTTAGAAACTGATACAGAACAACCGGGAGTACAATTATTAAGAAGATTGCGAGATGAAGCCCATAGATTTGCTGTTAGTTTTCATCGTCAACAAAGAAGTGATAAACTGAAGAGATCACATTTAGATGAAATTCCCGGTTTAGGACAAAATCGCCAAAAGTTGTTATTAGCACATTTTCGTTCTCTTGATTATATTCGTCAAGCTACACCTAAACAATTAACAGAAGTTCCCGGAATTGGTTCAGGGTTAGCGCAAGAGATTTATAACTATTTTCATCCTACTTAAATATATTTTTTAAGAAATAGGAATCACTCCAGACACAGAGAACACAGGGAGAAGAAAAATTTTTAGCTGAATTGTATTGAATATTGTATTGAATTGTGAATCATCTTGTACTATTAATTAATTTTGTAAATACCATAGTGCTACCAAATGAAAATTAGTCTTTGTATGATTGTCAAAAATGAAGAAACCACCTTACCAAAATGCTTAGGAAGTGTTAAGAATTTCGTTGATGAAATCGTAGTTCTTGATACTGGTTCAACAGATAAAACTCCCGAAATTGCTCGACAATTTGGGGCTAAAGTTAATTATTTTACTTGGAATAATAACTTTAGTACGGCTCGAAATCAAGCTTTAAAATATGTTACAGGTGATTGGATTTTAGTTTTAGATGCTGATGAAACTTTAACACCAGAAATTATTCCTTTACTTAAATCAGTTATTAACAAAGAAGAATATCTTGTAATTAATTTAGTTCGTCAAGAAGTCGGTTCAACACAATCACCTTATTCTCTAGTTTCTCGATTATTTCGTAATCATCCAGATATTTATTTTGATCGTCCTTATCATGCTTTAATTGATGATAGTGTGACGACAATTTTAACTAAAGAAACAAATTGGCAAATTGGTTATTTACCAGGAGTAGCAATTCTTCATACTGGTTATCAAAAAAATGTAATTAATGAGCAAAATAAATATAGTAAAGCCGCAGCAGCAATGGAAGAGTTTTTTGTAACTCATCCCCATGATGCTTATGTATGTAGTAAATTAGGGGCTTTATATGTACAAATGGGCAAAATTGACGCGGGTATGGAGTTATTAAATAGAGGACTAAATCAAATAACTGGTAATCATATTAATGAAGATATAAATTATGATATTTTATATGAATTGCATTATCATTTAGGAATTGCTCATACAAATTTACAAAATTTACCTTCAGCGATTACCAATTATCAATCTGCGGTGAAACTACCTATTTATCCTCTATTAAAATTAGGAGGATATAATAATTTAGGGAATTTATTAAAAATTACGGGAGATTTACCAGGAGCAAAAATTGCTTATGAAACAGCTATCAAAATTGATCCTAATTTCGTAATTGGCTATTATAATTTAGGAATGGTATGTAAAGCAATGGGGTTATTTACTGAGGCCATTGATTGCTATAATCACGCTATTAATTTAAATCCTGATTATGCAGAAGCTTATCAAAATTTAGGGGTGGTGTTGTTAAAAATTGGTGATGTATCAGGTAGTTTAGAAGCTTTTGAATATGCTATTTCTCTCCATGAATTGTATAACCCCCAGGAAGCGCAAAGATTACGTCAAGGTTTACAAGAAATGGGAATAATTCCTAATTTACAATAGTTTTTACTTCCCATGATATTAAGTATAGAAACAGAAACTTCATTACAGTTATATTAGGGGTTGAGCAGTGCTAAACCCCTAGACTTGATAACATCTAAATTCGAGAAAGCACGAATTTCTCTAATCTATCCATTCCCTTTTCAATAGTCTCCATATCCGTAGCATAGGAAAGACGAATGTTTTTATCAGTACCAAAAGCTACACCGGGAATAACCGCAACTTGATATTCTGCTAATAAAGCATCACAAAAGTCGAGGGATTTTAAACCAGTTTTGCTGATATCAGGGAAAAGATAAAAAGCCCCGTCTGGTTTAGAGGTACTCAAACCAGGAATAGCATTGAGTCTGTCTAACATTACCTGACGACGTTTAGCGAAAGCTTGACGCATTTCCTCAACGCAATCTTGAGAACCTTCCAAAGCAGCGATCGCTCCATATTGAGCAAAAGTACACACATTTGATGTACTATGTCCTTGGATGGTACTGGCCGCTTTGATAATGTCCACAGGACCGGCCAAATAACCCAAGCGCCAACCCGTCATTGAGTAACCCTTAGCGAAACCGTTACTAATTAAAGTCCGCTGAAAAATTTCCTCACCTAAAGAACCAATGCTGATATGTTCTGCACCATCATAGAGAATCTTCTCATAGATCTCGTCAGAAACAACATAGATATCTGCATCAACTACTACCTGGGACAAAGCCTTAATTTCCCCTGGTGTGTATACCATCCCAGTGGGGTTAGAAGGGGAGTTAAGGACAAATAACTTAGTTTTTGGGGTAATAGCTTTTTTCAGTTGTTCTGGGGTAATTTTGTAGCCAGTCGAAGCATCTGTTTCCACAATTACAGATTTACCACCAACTAACGTCACCATTTCGGGATAACTCAACCAATAGGGGGAGGGAATAATTACCTCATCACCGGGGTCAATCAATGCCACAATCAAATTGTAGAGAGAATGCTTACCACCATTAGTGACAAGGACATTCTCCGACTCATAATCAAGACCATTATCATTTTTTAGCTTGTGAGCGATCGCTTCCCTTAACCTTGGTTCACCAGCACCTGGACCATACTTAGTTTTCCCTTCATCCAAAGCTTTAATAGCTGCGGCTTTAATGTGGGCTGGGGTATCAAAATCTGGTTCTCCAGCACTAAAACTACAAACATCTATACCCTCGGTTTTCATGGCCTTAGCTTTAGCTGAGATGGCTAAGGTGATAGAGGGTGTTACCTGACTTACTCTTGCTGCCAGCTTCATTCTACTTTAATTTGGCGAATATCCTATCTATCTAAGGATATCCTAGAATCCTCTGGGATATTTACCTTTTCTGAGAGGATATGTAAAAAGTTTTTTACCAATATAATTTGCTGGGACAAAAACTAAGTTTATCCCCGTTTACTCATCAAAAATCAAGGTTTTTACCAGATTTCTATGTAATTAATTTTGTCTAATTACTTATATTCTTGTTAATAAATGCTCTCGGACCCGCAAAGCATTAGCAATAATAGTTAATGATGGATTTAAAGCAGCACTAGAAGGAAAAAAGCTACTATCAACAACATAAAGATTATCAACATCATGAGTACGACAATTGATATCTAGTACAGAAGTATGAGGATCTTCACCAAAACGACAAGTACCACATTGATGACTAACTTCTCTCAAAGTCATTTTTTGAGGAATATGTAAAGTTTCAGTTGCTTTAAAGACAGAAATTGATTTTAAAACCTCAATCCAATCCTTAATTAATTTATTAAAAGCAGTTTGATTATTATGAGTATATTCCAAAAAAACTTTCCCATTTCTGATCAAAACCCGATTATTAAAACTTGGTAAATCTTCCGTTATTAGCAACCAAGATAGAGAATGATTAGCTATAAACTCAGCCATCAAATTAGGCATTAAAGGTGGACCGTAGGCAAGTATTTTATCCTTATTTGCACCACCAAGTAATTGCACACTACCCATAGGATAAGGAAAATGTTTATTTCCCCAATAAAAATCAGTAATAGCCAAAGTTTTCGGAAAAACCGTCTTATTTAAGTGAGTATTTAAAGTCATAACCACAGCAAAATTATGTGCCATATAATTTCGTCCCACAAGATTAGAACTATTAGCTAATCCATTGGGGTGAAGATCATTAGCAGATTTTAGCAACAATAATGCCGAATTAACTGCACCACAAGCCAATACCACAATATTTCCTGAGAATATCTGACGTTGATTATTTATTTCTGCTTCCACTCCAGTTACCACTCGACCGGAGGGATTAGTATGTAAACGGATAACTTTTGCTTGAGTTATTAATGTAATATTTTTATATGCCATTGCTGGACGAATACAGTTAATATCTGAATCAGCTTTAGCATCAATTAAACAGGGAAAACCATCGCAAGTATCACAACGAATACAGGCACTTAAACTACGATTAACTTCATTAATTTTAATAGCAAGTGGTTGATAAAAAGGATGAAAACCTTGATCTTTTAAAGAATTATTAACTTGTTGAATATTAGGTTCATGACTAAATTCTGGAAAAGGATATTCTTGATTAATCTGTGGTTCAGTAGGGTCAATACCTCGCTTACCATGTACATTATAAAGTTTTTCTGCTTCGTCATAGTAGGGAGCAAAATCTTGATATTTTAATGGCCATTCTGGAGAAATACCATCTTCATGAATTACCTTTTGAAAATCTCGTTCACGAAATCTAAACAGCGTCCCACCATAAAATTTAGTATTACCACCTACATAATAATGTGTTAGTGGTTTGATAGCTTTATCATGTTTATCATACCATATTTCACTAGTGCGATAGCGTTCTTTTTGAGAAACTTCCTTAGTATCCCAATTAGCTTTTTCTTTAGGTAAAAAATTACCCTGTTCTAAAACTAAAATTTTCTGACCACTGGTAGCTAATTTGTAGGCTAAAGTTCCACCTCCAGCACCAGTACCAATAATAATAAAATCGTAATGATTGACAGTCATAATTTACTATTTTGTCCTAGAACCGGAGATAAATACAGCTATTCTAATTTCACCTATTAAGCTAGTTAAAATAGATGAATAATGTGATTTTAATCATTAATTTAGCCTATTTTAATTATTAATTCTGTATTTTAACTCTCATCAGCCCAGGACAGGATAGCAAGGAGAGTACATTTTGCAGTAGAATTAGGGCTTTCAATAGAGGAAAACAAACAAATGACCCGTGTAATCATCGTGCGTCATGGTCAAAGTACCTACAATATAGAAAAACGTATCCAAGGGCGCACTGATGCCTCATCATTAACCGAAAAAGGCCAAAATGATGCCAATCAAGCAGGTAAAGCCCTCAGTAGTATTTCCTTTCAAGCTATTTATAGCAGTCCCCTCCAGCGAGCAAAATCAACGGCCGAAATTATTCGCAGTCAATTAGCAGCACAAGCTCCTGTGATTCAAATTGATGAACAATTGGTAGAAATTGATTTACCCGTCTGGGTAGGAATGACTACAAGTGAAGTCCAAGAAAAATTAACAGCAGATTACCGCACCTGGAAAGAACGTCCCCACGAATTTCGCATGGTTTTACAGGAAGATTCCGGGACTAGAGAACATTTCCCAGTTCTAGCTTTATACACCCAAGCCAAACAGTTTTGGCAAGAGATTCTCCCCCAACACCAAGGAGAAACTATTCTGATTGTTGGTCATAATGGGATTAACCGCGCCTTAATTAGCACAGCCTTGGGAATTTCCCCCAGTCGCTACCATTGTTTACAACAATCTAACTGCGGAATTAGTATCTTGAATTTTGCCGGTGGTTTGGGTGAACCAGTACAATTAGAATCCATGAATCAAACGCAACATTTGGGTGAAACTTTCCCTTCCTTGCGTCCTGGTCATCAAGGGGTAAGATTATTATTAGTGCGTCATGGAGAAACTGAATGGAATCGTCAAGGTAAGTTTCAAGGACAAATTGATATTCCCCTCAATGATAATGGCAGAAACCAAGCCGGAAAAGCCGCAGAATTTCTCAAAGACGTAAATATTGATTTTGCTGTTAGCAGTACCATGTCCCGTCCGAAGGAAACAGCGGAAATTATCTTAAAATATCATACTAGTTTAAAATTAGAACTATTTGCTGGTTTAAGAGAAATTAGTCATGGACTGTGGGAAGGTAAATTTGAATCAGAAATTGAGCAAGAATTTCCTGGAGAATTAGAAAGTTGGCGGACAATACCAGCCCAAGTACAAATGCCAGAAGGAGAAAATTTAGAACAAGTAAGAGAACGCAGTGTTACTGATTGGAATGCTATTGTTAAAAATGCCCAAATACAGCAATTAAAACTAGGATTAGTAGTAGCCCATGATGCCACTAATAAAACCTTATTATGTCATATTCTTGGTTTATCTAACGAGAATTTTTGGAACTTCCGTCAAGGTAATGGCGCTGTCAGCGTCATTGATTATCCCCAGGGAATAGAAGGTTATCCAGTCCTGCAAGCAATGAATATTACTGGTCATTTAAGTAATAGTATTCTTGATAAAACTGCCGCTGGAGCATTGTAGTTGAGATAAGTTGTTAGGGTAATTGATGAATTGCCCTAATATCAAATAGAGTAGGAGATTAAGAATAATTGAACGCAGATAAACGCAGATAAACGCAGATAAGAAGGGATGAATTAATGGATTTAAACGGAAATTGTTACAATCTAATTCACAAAGTGCCTGATACCGGAGATAGATGGTACAAAATATGGTACAAACGATAGACTTATTAAATTAAACACACTGATATTCTAAAATCATGAAAGCATCTGCTAAGTTCGACTTTGAAGACGAAAAATTTAACGCCCCACCGTCCCAAGTAGTCCCTTGGTGTCAAATGATTAATCCCCGCTATGGTGAGGACGGTTTACAAGGCTATGGTTTAGCGGTTAAAATGGATAATGCTCAAGCTGTTGGTTTCAAACCCGATCATAATTGGCAAGAGATACAGCACACCTTTAGTTCTGGAGAAGTAAATACGGTATTTCTGACGACTACTCCCAGATTGGTTATAGTCCGTCGTGGTCCATTATCGGTCCAAGACAGAGAAACCAAGATTAGACTAGGTACGTACAAAGATTATAAAGATGACTTTTTGGCTGATAAACTGAAATTTAAAACCTTTACCCGCCATATAATTTTTTTAGTCGGTGAAGATAAAAAGTTTTTGCACCAATCACCATTACAATTAACTCTGAGTGGTTCAGCGGGCGCTAGTTTTGGTAAAAATTACGCTGAATATCAACAAGGACGAATTACAGGCGGTTTTGCAGGAGAATTAGAAAAAGCTTATGCCGGTTTTCAAAAGCAACCAGTGATTCCTAAAGGACCATTATTTCATGCCCATGGAATTTATTGCCCGATAATTGAAGCTGAAGAAAGGGGTGTAGAACCCAATATTGCTTTAGTAGCCTCAACTGTAGATTATAAACATCCTACAGTTTCAAATTTAACAGATTATATGATTGCCTCAGACTCCCCTGAGTCAGAAATAATTTGTAAGGCCTTTGAAGAATACAAAGAATTTGGAAAAGAAGTGATTAAACCAGACACTTCAAAAGGAGAAATAGCTGGTGTTAGCAGTTCCTATGTTTATGCTGATGATGATGAATTTGATTATCCACCATATTAAGCAAAAATAAAACTCTTAAAACTCTTGTGGGGTGGGCATCTTGCCCGCTAATACTCAATTAACTATTTATGTTTATGCTGATGATGATGAATTTGATTATCCACCATATTAAGCAAAAATAAAACTTTTAAAACTCTTGTGGGGCGGGCATCTTGCCCGCCAATACTCAATTACCTATTATTTTAGTAATAAATAAAATAGTAACCCATTACCGCCAGAAATGCCAGCGCGATCGCCCGCTAATTTACCAGAACCCATAAAATAATCAACCCTTCCTGGTCCTTTAATTGCACTACCAGTATCCTGATCTAAAACAAAACGGTTCACTAGACGAGATTCCAATTTACCGCTACTATTAGGATAAGGAAAAGAATTGATAATTAGCGCCAATGCTCCTGGAGGCATAAGTGCCTTATCTGTAGCAATAGAACGTTCAGCGGTGACAGGTATCATAAGACTACCAGTAGCAGGTGCACCGTTAGTTTCTGCAAAGAAAATAAATCTTTCCCAACGGGGTAAATAATTACTCAATTCCTTGGGATGTTTCTGGAAATAACTAATTAATTTCGGCATACTTAAGCCACTAAGGGGCAGTTTACCATCTTTTGCCAATTCCTTGCCAATACTAGTCCAAGGATAATCAGTTCCCCCCGCATAACCAACAGATGTTCTTTGTCCATTAGTTAATCTAATTTGGGCAGAACCTTGGATATGAACCATGTAAGGGTCTAAACGATTACTAAACCAGAGAATTTCTAATCCCCGTAATTTGCTTTTATCCCCCAGTAATCCATCTTTCCCTTCTAAATCAACCCGTTTAGGATGGGGTTTTGGCCATTTCTGAAAATCCGCTGGTAGACGATAAAGAGGATACTTGTATACAGCAGTCCTAACTCTACTGGCCACATACATAGGTTCATAATAGGCCGTAAATTTAACAGTCCCCTTACCATCATTGCCTACAGACTGATAAAAAGCAAATTCCCGACGCACAGCAGCTTGTAGTTCTGCTGCTGACTGAGAACTAACAACCACTTGTCGAAAACGGACTAAACTTTCTCGGACTCGATTTAGGGTAATTTCCTTAATCGGATAATTTTGATATACTTCAATAGCCTTATTAGTTGCTAAATAAGTCAAACTGTTATCTATTGAAGTTAGTAACGCTTGTTTATCCCCCTGTTTACCCCACAGTTGTTCGTCTAAACCTAGACAATTATCAGGAGTACAAACGCTTTCTAAATCAATAAGTTCGAGCGCTGGTAGTGTTACTGGTGGTGTTACTGGTGGTGTTACTGGTGGTGTTACTGGTAGTGTTACTGGTGGTGTTACTGATGGTGTTACTGGTATTGTAATTGGCTGTGAAGTAGGAGCTTGAGCTATAACTGAAGAAAGTGGATTTATCAGAGCAATTCCCAGTCCTAAAGCAAGCAAAGTTAGGTTTTTTCTCATCTTTTATCTTTCAATACTGGAATTAAAAACTGGTTCTACCCGAATCCCTGCAATTTTAGATGGCCGTACCACTAGATATTCACCTTGAATGTTCTTAATCGGTACGTTAATAAATTCGTTAGAATCATGCTTGGGAGTTAATACACTAGTGTACCATTTCTGAAATTCTGGAAAGGTAGAAAAACGCACTTCTTCCCGATGTCCATTATCTAACAGCAAAAAGACAGCATACTCGTTAGGAGTTCTAGGCATAAATTCACATTACTAAAAATATATCTACTTAATTGTTAGCTAATAATATAATATATTCTCACAAATAACTCAGAAAAAACCACCCCGACAATTCTCTAATTCAGGATAGACTATTTTAAACTATTATTCACCGTTGCTATTCAATTTTAGGATAATATTACAAACAACAACACCCACACATCTACTAGCTTGTTGAATCCCTCTTTTTGTTAACTCTAGCCAGGGATGTACTACCTTTCATCAACTTGATCAATAAGGGATGGAAACCAGTTACAGCGCCCCCTGATTTTCATTGATTTGAGGGAATATCAGCTTTCGCGTTGGGTGTTGTCGTTTGTTGACGAGACAGATTTGAACTAAACAGCAATTTCACCTCTTACCTAACTTGCATTTTCTATCTTCTTCTTTCTCTCTAGCTGTTGTATCTGCCAGGGAAGCTCTAATGGCTTCAACTATTAGAATAACAACTTTAAAATAGATTGGATATTTTTGCAATCAAACTTTACAAACAAAAAACATCAGTGAGCTTTAAAAGCCTATACTTAAAATCCTCCTAATGCACGAATATTATCAAGAATGGTAGCTTCTCCAGAGGGATCGCCCACAGCCCGGATTAAAGGTAAAGCTTGGTTGTAATAGTCCAGTGCCTTTTGCTTTTCTCCTAAATCAGAGTAGACACCACCGATATTATTGAGAGTGATAGCTTCTCCAGAGGGATTCCTAAGTCGCGCTTCGCTATCGCCCACGGATCGATATATGGGTAAAGCTTGGTTGTAATAATCGAGTGCCTTTTGCTTTTCTCCTAAAGCAGAGTAGACAGCACCGATATTATTGAGAGTGGTAGCTTCTACACGGCGATTACTCACAGCCCGGATTAAAGGTAAAGCTTGGTTGTAATAGTCCAGTGCCTTTTGCTTTTCTCCTAAATCAGAGTAGACAAAACCGATGTTATTGAGAGTTCCAGCTTCCCCACTGCTATCGCCCACGGATCGATATATGGGTAAAGCTTGGTTGTAATAATCGAGTGCCTTTTCCTTTTCTCCTAAAGCAGAGTAGACAGCGCCGATATTATTGAGAGTGGTAGCTTCTACAGGGCGATTACTCACAGCCCTAAGTATGGGTAAAGCTTGGTTGAAAAAGTCCAGTGCCTTTTGCTTTTCTCCTAAATTAAAGTAGACAAGACCGATATTATTGAGAGTGGTAGCTTCTACAGGGCGATTCCTAGGGAGCGTATCGCCCACAGCCCACATTAAAGATAAAGCTTGGTTGAAAAAGTCCAGTGCCTTTTGCTTTTCTCCTAAATCAGAGTAGACACGACCGATCCAAACAAGGGTATTAGCTTCGTTTTTCTTATCATTCATCACCCGGTACAGTGATAAGGCCTCCTGCAATTTTTGAATTGCTTGTCGCAGTGACTCTGCTGATCCTTGTTGATAAAGTGTCATTCCCTCTTCCAAAAGCCGTTCTGCATTTTTCTTTGTTGCTGCTGGAGATTGAGCAATTTTTGAGGAATCATCTTTTGCCAAAACACGGCTAGAGTCAGTAACTGCACTCACACAACCAAACAACAGAATACTAATAGACAAAGTTATATAGCCCTTACCTACCAGTAACATCAGCCAATTATGTTGTTGTTTTCTATTTTTCATCAGAATTAATACTTGGTAAAATCGTAACCTCTGTTTATAATATCAGCTTTTTTTGATGATTTTCTCAGTAAACAATATTTTATATAAGCGACCAGTCCATTTTCTGTAGCTTGGGTTAAGCGACAACGCGACCCAACGCCAATGTTGGGTTTCATACTTCAACCCAACCTACAAATTCAGGGTTTTTCCAATTTGGACAAGCTATTGCTCAGTAAACAATATTTTATATAAGTGACCAGTCCATTTTCTGTAGCTTGGGTTAAGCGACAACACGACCCAACGCCAATGTTCGGTTTCATACTTCAACCCAACCTACAAATTCAGGGTTTTTCCAATTTGGACAAGCTATTGCTCAGTAAACAATATTTTATATAAGCGACCAGTCCATTTTCTGTAGCTTGGGTTAAGCGACAACACGACCCAACGCCAATGTTGGGTTTCATACTTCAACCCAACCTACAAATTCAGGGTTTTTCCAATTTGGACAAGCTATTGCTCAGTAAACAATATTTTATATAAGTGACCAGTCCATTTTCTGTAGCTTGGGTTAAGCGACAACACGACCCAACGCCAATGTTCGGTTTCATACTTCAACCCAACCTACAAATTCAGGGTTTTTCCAATTTGGACAAGCTATTGCTCAGTAAACAATATTTTATATAAGCGACCAGTCCATTTTCTGTAGCTTGGGTTAAGCGACAACACGACCCAACGCCAATGTTGGGTTTCATACTTCAACCCAACCTACAAATTCAGGGTTTTTCCAATTTGGACAAGCTATTGCTCAGTAAACAATATTTTATATAAGTGACCAGTATCAATGGTTTTCATCTTTTCAAGAATTGTGAGCGGATTTCTGCACGTACACTCATGAGGATTTTACCGAGATGATTTTCTCCTGTATGATTTGCACCACAGCCCCAGAAACAGTCTGTAGGGGAATTTTCTATGAGCATTTCATCACCTGTGATTAATAATATTTCCCTAATATCAGCATGAGTGATAAATTTGTGTAGTACCCCAATCCGCATGACTTGAGTTTTGACCAATTCCCAATCTGGACGGAAACGACGAGAGGGACAACGCCCTAAAGCAGCAGCCTCCTCAGGACTGACAGCAGCGTGAATTAAAGGTATAATGGGAGCATCGGAACTACTAACAAACTTTTGTGCTTGATAATAATGCTCAACGGTTGGCCAGTCAGTACCATCAATGTTAATACTGTGGGGAGAAAAGTTAGAAAAACAACCATAGGGCTGGGAAACTTGATAAAAATAAATAGTCATTTGCAAAATTCTCTTTTATACTAAGTTAGCAAATTCAGTCATCAACATCTCTAAAAAAATCTAGGGACTTTCCCCGAAAGTTTTCTCCGGGGGTTTGAGAAACCAGATATTTAATTTTTGGAAATGTTAATACAAATAAAAAATAGGTTGAGCCATTCTTTTTTATGTCTACAGATGCTTTTGAAAAAACAAATTGGGCGTGGGAGTTTTCTTTATTTCAGCAAAAAGTAGGGGAATGGGTGGAATACCAATTTTCCCAGTTTCTACCTTCTGAATGGTCAATTAGTCCTTGGTTAGGAGAATTATTAGAAATCCTATTTTGGTCAGGATTAGGTTCATTTTTGCTGTGGATAGGGTGGTGATTATGGCAAGAATTTAATCCTTATATTTATGCTTGGCTGAATACAATTAGTAATTATTCTGGTTCTAGAAAAAAGGAGATCAGGTTTTACTAAAAATCTGGGAAGAACAAACAGGGAGCAGTACAGAAAACTTTAATAATGTATTACAACTAAAAGCACAAAAACGCCGAATAAATGAACGAGAACTGATAAAATGGTTAGGGAAATGGCGTAAATTACGAGAAACTAAAAATTAAATTTCTCAAAATCTCTTTCTATTCCTTTTTTGTGTATGTGAGAATGTAGGTTGGATTGAGCGATAGCAAAACCCAAAAACCCAAAATTATCAAGGTCTTGGTCAAACTAAAATTATCAAGGATTTTGTTGGGTTTCCTTTGTCAACCCAACCTACTATAATCTACGAAAGGATTTTGTTGGGTTTCCTTTGTCAACCCAACCTACTATAATCTACGAAAGGATTTTGTTGGGTTTCCTTTGTCAAACTAACCTACTATAATCTACGAAAGGATTTTGTTGGGTTTCCTTTGTCAAACTAACCTACTATAATCTAATATAAGCTTTCTATTCTTTCTTTTTTGTGTGAGAGTGATCAATATGAGTCAAACCAATAATTCCATTTTAATTAACCTGGGAAAAGCAATTAATCAAATAGTTGTTGGACAACCTACTTTGATTAAACAGACATTAATCGCTTTATTAGCAGGAGGACACATCATTTTAGAAGGAGTTCTCGGTACAGGAAAAACTCTTTTAGTTAAGGTTTTAGCCCAATTAATCCAATCTGATTTTCGTCGTATTCAACTAACTCCAGATGTTTTACCATCTGATATTACAGGTACAAATATTTTTGATTTAAATACCCGGGATTTTACCTTAAAAAGAGGTCCTATATTTACAGAAATACTTTTAGCTGATGAAATTAACCGCACTCCTCCAAAAACCCAAGCTGCACTCTTAGAAGCAATGGAAGAAATGCAAGTTACACTAGATGGAAAAAGTTTACCTTTACCTGATTTATTTTGGGTAATTGCTACCCAAAATCCTTTAGAATTTGAAGGAACTTATCCCTTACCAGAAGCGCAATTAGATCGGTTTTTGTTTAAGTTAATTGTTGATTATCCAGAACAAACAGCCGAAAAACAAATGTTATTAAATCGTCAGTCTGGGTTTGCTGCTAAACGCTCAGATATTGCCAATTTAAAACCTATTCCAGTTCCTAGATAATTCATTGATAATCTCATGTTGAAAACAAGTTTCATAACAAGAATTACGTTCCCTAAAGAGACAAGGATAGTTAATAAAAACCATGAATAATTCAGCATTTATTATCTTTATTCTCTTTGCAATAATTTGGCTTTTAATGGCAACTGCATCTGTAACTATCTTCTTGAAATCAGATGGACAAAAAGTTCATTTTGGCAAAACTGGACTGATTATTTCTATCTCTATTATTCTCCCAATTATTATGGCTCTGAGTTATGCAGCATTTAGGGGAACATTTTGAAATTTCCCTAATAGTCTAGTTGCAATTCGTCACAAAATTGACGGCAGAAATCAGTATTCATAAATTCATCCTTGATAATATGATTCCCTCCAAAAAAGTTTATTTCTTATTAATTGCGGGAATATTTATTTCCCCAATTTTGTCTATGATTTTGGGAATTGATCAAACCATAATCATAATTTGTTTATTTGATATTACCGTTTTTATCTTCATGGTAATTGATATTTGGAGAATAAAAGTCAACGGTGTAGAAATTACCCGCGAATTACCTTTACGTTTATCTATTGGTAGGGATAATTCAGTTATATTAAAAGTCCAAGCTGGGAAAGTTGATACAGTTATTCAAGTTCGTGATTATTATCCACAAGAATTTGCTGTTTCTGAAAACACAATTACAGCTAATATTTATGCTAATCAAAACCAAGAATTAATTTACACAGTTTATCCAAATCAAAGAGGAGAGTTTTCTTGGGGAAATATCCAAGTCCGACAGTTAGGAATGTGGGGTTTAGGGTGGTATGATTGGCAAATTCCCCAAAATACACAGGTAAAAGTATATCCTGATTTAATTGGATTGCGATCGCTTTCTATTCGTCTCACATTACAATCATCAGGTTCTATCCGCAAAATTCGGCAAATGGGTATAGGTACAGAATTTGCTGAACTGCGGAACTATCGCAGCGGTGATGATTTGCGGTTTATTAATTGGAAAGCTACCGCAAGACGTGCTTATGGTAATACAGGACCCCTAGTTAGAGTTTTAGAACCAGAACAAGAACAAACATTATTGATATTACTAGATCGTGGCAGATTAATGACAGCACAAGTTCAGGGTTTGCAACGATTTGACTGGGGTTTAAATACTACATTATCCCTAGCATTAGCGGGTTTACACAGAGGCGATCGCGTTGGCGTTGGTGTATTTGATCGCCAAATACATACGTGGATACCCCCAGAAAGAGGACAACATCAACTCAACCGACTCATTGATAAACTCACCCCCATTTAACCAGAATTACTGGAATCTGACTATTTAGGTGCAGTTACTCACGTCGTCAAACAACAAAGCCGCAGGGCTTTAGTAGTCGTTATTACGGACTTAGTTGATATCACTGCTTCCTCCGAACTGCTCGCAGCACTTACCAGACTCGCACCCCGTTATTTACCCTTTTGCGTCACCCTGGCAGATCCTCAAGTTGATAAATTAGCACATACCTTTACGGAAAATGTTACACAGTCTTATATTCGCGCAGTTGCTTTAGACTTATTAGCACAAAGACAACTGGCATTTGCTCAATTAAAACAAAAAGGTGTATTAGTTCTCGACGCACCGGCAAATCAAATTTCCGAACAGTTAGTTGATAGATATTTACAACTTAAAGCTAGAAATCAGCTTTGAATAGAAAATTGCTTTTTTTAGTGAGGTAGACTATGCGGGTAAAATGCCTGTACCACAAGAGTTTTACAGCAATTTCCGGTGTTATAAGGTACATATTTGTACCTCATCTTCAGCGGAAAACGCTGTATCATTAATATCTGTGCTTTAGAATACTAGAAAATGCTGTATGTTGGGTTTCCTCGCGGCCACCCAACGGATAATACTACTTACTAGTAGTAGAACTAACATCCACAGTTTCCCCAGGGGAAGTGGCATGATTAGCGGAATTGCTGGTACTATTTCCTACAGTTCCTTTCTTGGTCTTCCAACCATCAATTACCAATCCCGAAACTTCAGTAACGAATAAAGTTAACAGTAAAACATCATCAACTTGGCCAATAATAGGAATAAAATCTGGAGAAATATCCAAAGGGCTAATTAAATAGGCAACTGTGCCGATAATTACCCACCAACGGTACTTAGGATTACGTAATGTATTCCGATACCATGTATAAAGGGATTGAATTGAGAAGTTCATATTCTTAACCTCCAGTGGTTTTTTTCATTTTGGCAAATAATCCTCTAAATTCCCGGTGGGAATAACCGTCAGATTGTGTATAGAAGATGTTACTCCTTAGTAATTAACGAGAAAAGTTTGTGAGTAATGCAAAACTCTCTAAAATAAAAATGCTTTGACTACTAGGAATGGTGAGGGGAAATTTACACAGTGGATATTTTAGATTTGTTTAAGAAGGGCGGGCCAGCTATGTGGCCTTTGTTCGTTTTGTCGGTTCTATCACTAAGTGTGATTTTTGAACGGCTGTGGTTCTGGTTAGTGATTCTTGCCCAGGAAAAAGAAATAGTCAATCGGGTTCTTGACGCTGCTGGTGAAGATTGGGGAATCGCTGAAACAATAGCTGAACAAGCCAGAAATCAGCCCATTGGTAGATTTTTATACGCACCTTTAAGCTTGCAAAAAAGTGATCCAGAAACTTTTAGATTGGCGCTAGAATCAACCGCAGCCGACGAGGTAGCTGGAATGCGTCGGGGGGAAAAACTTTTGGAGGCTGTAATTGCTCTCTCACCCCTGTTAGGATTGTTGGGTACAGTCCTGGGTTTGATTCGTTCTTTAGGTGCAATTCGTATTGGTGATTTGGGAACTGAATCTACAGCAGGTGTAACTACGGGGATTGGAGAATCACTAATTAGTACAGCATCAGGATTAATAGTAGCGATCGCTAGTTTAGTATTCTACCGCTTATTTCAAAGTTTTGTTGTTAACCAAGTCAAAATTTTCAACAAAGCGGGTAATGAACTGGAATTGCTTTACCGTCAATATCCTCCTGAACCTAAAACAGTTAACACAGAAAGATTCTCAAAACGTAGTTCTAAGAATTTTGATTTATCTTCTGGGTTAGAATCAAAAACATTTATCCAAGAACCAGAAAATCAGCCAGATGATACAATTGATAATTTAAGTTTGCACTCTACTTCATCAATTGAGCCAGATGATACAATTGATAACCCCAGTTTAAACCCTGTAAATTCAGCAGATTTGCCAGATCACAAAACTGATAATTTAAGTTTGCACTCTGCTTCATCAATTGAGCCAGATGATACAATTGATAACCCCAGTTTAAACCCTATAAATTCAGCAGATTTGCCAGATCACAAAACTGATAATTTAAGTTTGCACCCTGTAGAAAAACAAGAAGATGAAAGTTAAGCTAGATACTCCCGGTGAAGACCTTCAGATTCAAATTATCCCTCTAATTGACGTTGTTTTTTGTATTCTGACATTCTTTCTATTGGCGGCTTTACAATTTACCCGTCAACAAGCAATTAATGTTGATTTACCCAAAGCTAGTACGGGTGAAAATTCCGCTGCTAATTTCCAAATTAAAAGCAAAATATTACCTGTGACAATTGATGCTGTTGGATCGCTTTACATAGAAAAAGAACAGATAAAACGAGAGGAATTGGAAGGACGTTTAAAACAATACATCCAAGCCAATCCAGATGGGATTTTAGTATTAAATGCGTCGCGGACAGCTACTTATAACGATGTAATTCAAATATTAGATTTGCTGCGACAAATAGGAGGAAATCGTGTATCTTTGGGAATTATCCCTGGTTCATCTCAACCATTGACAAATTCATCTAGTTTTCCGGTTCCTCCCATACCTAATAATCCCACAAATCCCGAAATCAACTCACTAGGAAATTTGAGGTCTGTACCACCAATTAACCCAAATTCATTTCCCGCACCAGGGAACGGAAATAACCCTAGTTTAGTTCCTAACAGCACTTTACCTCAGGTGACCGTAACACCAGGAATAAATAATTCCTCTCCTCAAAATTAAAACCATTTTGTGAGAAATTACCGATATTATTTCCCCATATTTTCCTTATCAATAGGAAGTTATGGGGATATTTTTAGGTAAAATTAAAGGTACAAAGTTGAATCATGAAACTCTTGTGGTGCGGGCATCTTGCCCGCTATATATGTATCTCATAACACCGGGAATGTATCTAAAATTGCTCTAGATTGAAGATTTTTCAACTTTTAGAAAAACAAGAACTTTATTTTTTGTCGGATATTTTTGTACAATATACAGGTGTTAAAATTACTGCTTAGTCCCATTTATCACAAAGTCAATACTTTATGACAGTAGCGAAAATCGGAATCATTGGTGGAAGCGGTCTATATAAAATGGAAGCGCTCAAAGATGTGGAAGAAATAGAAATTTCTACACCTTTTGGTTCACCTTCAGATGTGATTATTCTCGGAACTTTAGAAGGAACAAGAGTAGCTTTTTTAGCGCGTCATGGTCGTAATCATACATTATTACCTGCTGAATTGCCATATCGGGCTAATATTTACGCGATGAAGCAATTGGGGGTAGAATACCTAATCTCTGCTAGTGCTGTGGGTTCTTTGAAAGCTGAAGTTAAACCCTTAGATATGGTAATTCCCGATCAGTTTATTGATCGAACCAAGAATCGCATTTCTACCTTCTTTGGTGAAGGAATTGTGGCGCATATTGCTTTTGGTGAGCCGATTTGCCATAATTTATCTAGTATTTTAGCTGAGGCGATCGCTTCTTTAAGTTTACTAGATGTCACATTACATAATGGTGGTACGTACGTATGTATGGAGGGACCGGCTTTTTCTACTAAGGCTGAATCTCATCTCTATCGGAGTTGGGATGCTACAGTCATAGGGATGACAAATTTACCCGAAGCGAAGTTAGCACGGGAAGCGGAAATCGCCTATGCAACGTTGGCGCTGGTGACGGATTATGATTGTTGGCATCCAGATCATGATACTGTGACGGTGGAAATGGTAATTGGGAATTTACATAAAAATGCAGCAAATGCACAAAAGGTAATTCAAGAAACTGTGAAGCGGTTGAGTGCAAATCCTCCTGCTAGTGAGGCGCATTCGGCTTTGAAATATGCGATTTTGACAAATTTGGAGAAAGCACCAGCAGCAACTAAGGAGAAGTTGGCTTTGTTGTTAGAGAAGTATTTGTAAGGGAATAGGGAATGAGAACTGACTGATTAAATCGGTCTATTCTCTCGCCCATGATAGATGCGTAAAATAATCACATCATCTTCAAGAATAGCGTAGTGAATAATATAGCCGTATTTACCAAAAGAAACTAAAAGTTTTCGTAATCCTGCTACCTCATCTACAATCGCGCCTCGATGTGGATTTTGCTGTAGAGTATCGCTAGAAGAGACTATTGTTTGTACTGCGCGTGCTGCTGCGTTAACATCATTAAGTGCGATAAAATCGTAATGACGATTTAAGTCGTTAATTGCAGTTTGGGTCCAAACTATCTGAGACATCAGCGTTCTTGATTGATTCCTAAGCTATTTACCCATTCCCGCACTCGTTCATGTTCCACTCCTGAACCTGTGCGACGGTAGGTTTCTAGCGCGGATTTACTTTGTTGAATCATGTCGGCTTCAGTGAGAGGTTGAAAATTTAGTTCTGCATCTATTTCGCCATACTCAAGTGATTCTTCTGTGGTTTGAGTAGGTTTATTTGTCAGCAACCGCTCAAAATCTTCTAATTCCCCAGATGTACCAGTTAGCCATGTTAAGAGAAGGGTTTTTACTTGTTCTCCAGGTAATGGTTGAAGATGATCTAGAATTTGTTGTCTAATATTACTCGCTATCATAAGTTTTTGATTTTTGTGGTAGCTTTGCGTTTAATATAACATTTTTGGCGTTGGTGATAGATAGCTATATTGAGGTATGAAAATCAAAAATTCTATTTCTCAAACTCCTATTCTTTGTGTCTGGAGTGTGAGATAAATTCATACTTTCATTCACCAACGCCATAGATTTAGTCTTCTATCAATTTCTTAAATCGTTCATCTTCTCTAATTTCATCAAAGTAAGTGTTAGTTTTTGCTTTGGTTTTGTATTCGTGATTAAGGTCAATAGCTTGTTTTAAGTCCTTTATAGCTAAATCCACTTCCTGAATTATTGCATAACATTCTGCTCTATCATACCAAGCTCGGTGGTATTTTTGTTCGATTTCAATAGTCTTGTTAAAAGATTCTTTTGAATCTATAGTAGGATACGTAACTATAATACCCCATTGTGTGTTTACACTACTTGAAAACTAAAGTTCAAACTTGCCCAATTATTAACATCCAAAACATAGGCATCATTGATGTCAGTTGTAACATTACTAGCATTATGTAAATCTTGTAATATGGCTTGGGCAACTTCTAAAGGGTTGACAATGGGACTAATAGCCTGTTGATCTGTGGTAGGATATTTAGCGATCGCTAATGCCGTAAGAGTTTCCTGAAACGGTGCTGTACTCAGAATAATTTGGTGTTCACAAAAAGTATAACGAGTGGGAAGTAACCAGCCAGCTATTGGATGATTGTCGGGGATTTTGACAGTTTTACCTGGGGGAATCAAGATTTCTACTAATTGGGGTTTCGTAGGAGGAATATTCGTCTGTGATAAAACTTCCCAATGATAAAAAGCAAAAGCATCTTGATGATTATTTAACCCCACTAAAACTAAGTATATCGGGCGATCGCTCAAATTTTCAATTTTATATTGCCAGCGACTACCCACAGGAATTGTTGGCATGGTAATTCCCTCATAACCAGGTACTTGAAAAGTGTTATCCTGAACAGGATTTCCCAAAGTGTCCCTCACCATAAAAACATGGGATACAATTTTGTTAACAATCTCTAGACTTACCTTCACAGGTAGACGCGAAGAATCTTTATTTTCTGTAAGTTGCCACAACTTGGAAGCTAACAAGGTTGAAAATTTTGGTGTTAATCGCTGTACTGCTACCTTCACCGCTTCTTCAATTTCCCCTATAGTATTAAGAATCACCTCACCACTCAAGCAAAAAAGACCATAACGACTTGGTACTTTAGCAACTTTACCAAACACGTAATCAGCCGTTTCTTCTGCGGTAGCAATATTGGCAATTCGACTAATCCCGGAAAAAACACTAGTAGCATCTACCCGTTCAATTCTTTCCAAACCCTGATCTAAAGCCACATTAACATGAATATTCCGGGGTAATACACGAATAATCTCTTGGACCATTTGCCCAACTTGAGGTAAGCTATCAACCCCTTGATTTATCAATTCGGCTGTGGCTATTAACCCACTGCGTGATTTAATCAATAACTCTACACCCGTCTCCAAAGTTAAACAAGAATTTACACCATAATTGGCGAGAACTTGGGGCGGTAATCCTCCTAACCACAACTTGACTAACTTGCCATTTTCTTCTATTGCTTGAACCGCGCCAATACCTCTCAAGTTATTAATCGGTAAATAATCAATAATTAAAGCATTGTGAGATTCTTTTAGCTCATTTAATAGACCCGGTTGTTGTTTACCACCTAACCGATATATAGAAGTAGTAACACCAGAAAGAAAAACCGTGATAGTTTTGGCTGGGATAGTTTCCCACAGATATTGAGTTAAAGCATAAGTTAATAATCCTGCACTCCAATTAGAGAAAAGAAATTCTCCTGCTTGCTGATTTGCTTCTGAAGTAGCCTGAATAATTAGAGGCTTATTAACGGGTAATTTCTGACTTTTAAATTGCCATAAAAACTCTAATTCTTCTTTTGATAAAATTGCCGTTGATAATTCTGGACGGGTACGCATTCGCAAACCCATAGGTTTTAATTCATCAACATGATAGTAACTAGTATCTAATACTGCTGTGACCCGATTTGTCGGTAACGATCTTAATAACCGTAACAGATTTTCTTCTAATAAATAGTTGCTAGATGTTGTCCCTAGGAAATTATTTTCATCAACAGGAATTATAGCATTTTGTAATATTCCCATTCCCGAATTAACACGAGTACCATAACCAGAAAAATGGAAAATTACCACATCTCCAGATTTGACTTGCTTACCCAAATGCTCCGAAAAAGCCGCCTTAATAAAATCTTTACCAGCTTGTTTGTCAGTTAAAGTGAGAATATCTGACGCTGCAAAGCCACAACGATTAATTAACAATTCTGTTTGCAATTCCACATCGGTAACACAACCACCAAGGACAGGAATTTGTGGATATTGATTAATCCCTATCAATAATGCCAACCTACGCTGGCTAGATTGTGCTAAAGCTTGGTAATAGGAATTTCCCAAACTTAACCATTCAGTTTCAGCCAACCCCAAGGCCGCTAATAAGCCGCCAACCCGCTGTAAAAAATTACGCCGTTTCATAATTAGCTATCAGACTCCAGCCCATCAGCTAATAGCTTAAAGGCTAAAGTCTATACAGTAAAGTTTCTAATCTTAATCTAAACTTATACAGGTGAAATTTGCATAGCCCGGGTTAATTCAGCCGCTACTTCTGGGCGAGAAAATTCCGGTGGTGGTAACTCACCCCGACGTAACATTTCCCGTACCTTTGTTCCAGACAGGTGAACCCGTTCCTCTGGAGTGCTAGGACTGGTTTTCGTTGTAGCCATTTGTTTGGTACGCTGGCAATAGAAAGCGTGTTCAAACTTCATTGGTACAATTCCCAACTCTTCCGGGGCAAATTCATCGAAGATATATTGAGCATCATAAGTGCCGTAATAGTCACCTACACCAGCATGATCACGTCCGACAATAAAATGTGTACAGCCGTAATTTTTCCGCACTAAAGCATGGAAAATTGCTTCTCTGGGACCTGCATAACGCATTGCTGCGGGGTTAATTGCCAAAATTACCCTATCTACAGGGTAATAATGTTCTAGTAAAATTTCATAACAACGCATCCGCACATCAGCGGCGATATCGTCTTCTTTAGTTGCCCCTACCAACGGGTGTAAAAATAGACCATCAACGGTTTCTAAGGCGCATTTTTGAATATATTCATGGGCCCGGTGGATAGGATTGCGAGTTTGGAAACCAACAATTGTTTTCCAGGTTTTTTCTCGAAACATTTGCCGTGAAGCCGCTGGATCAATTTGGTAGCTGGGAAAATGGGGATGAGAGTCACGTTGCAATAACCAAATATCACCAGCTAGGTTGATAGAACCTTGGTTATAAACTACTTGTACTCCGGGATGTTTAGCGTCATCAGTACGATAAACATTGATAGCTTCCTGTTGTTTGTCGTAAGTATATTTCTGGGTTAGTTCCAATACCCCAATAAACTCGCCTCTGGAGTTATCCAGACGCACTAAACCCCCTTCTTCTAGAGGAGTTGCTACTGCTTCGGTTACAGACAGTGTAATGGGAATTGACCAGACAATACCGTTCGCTAACCGCATTTCTGTGACGACCCGGTTGTAGTCGTCTTGGTTCATGAAGCCTTGAAGAGGACTAAAACCGCCAATGGCAATCATTTCTAAATCAGAAACTGCTCGCTCATCAAGTTCCACACGCGGTAAAAAGTCAGCTTTGGAGAGAAATATTTCTCTTTGTGCTGAGGAAGCAACCCGGTTAATTAACTCTCCACCGTGGGGGACAATGGCATCTGGATGGTAACTCAACGTAATTTTTCCTAATTGTTGCTAACTATGTATTAATTTATCAAATTCTTGGCACTTGTAACACAAATTATGGAAAAGTTTTTGTCAATTGCCGGTCGGGATAAGGTAGATCACTCTATGTCAGAAAAAGCTAACATACTCCAGAACTATTTGGTTAATTCTCAGCTAAGTATTAAATAATTTTAGAGTGTCTAAAATAAGCTCATTTTTTTAGTATCGGGAAATATACTATACTTATACTGTAGCACTTTTTTCCAAAGCTAACACGAAAGACCCAACCGGAAAATTAATAGTACTAGTAATTACCCTCATTTAATCTTCTTGTTTAGAATTGCTACTCCGAATTATAAAATAACTAATTGATAGGGCAAGAATTGCAAAACCTAAACCAATAATTTCTAGACCTTCAGTCACCTTCAAATCAAGAATAATAATTTTTCTGGCAATAGCAATTAGAGAAGTAACAATAACTAACTCTACTTGTAAAACGTGCTTTTTGAGGTAGCCAGTAATATTTTCTAAAATTTCTAAGGCAATTAAAACGTTGAGAAATAGTCCAAAAGTTTTAAACAATGTTTGACTAAAACCACCTACTTCTGGAGAAAGAATTTCTTGAAAAATAAATATTGCCAAATCAGCAAGACAGGCAAAAATTACTATGAGCATTAATAACGCTAGTAATTTGGAAACTATTACTTCAGTAATTTCGATTAAGTATATAAAGCTTTTATCACTAGTAAATCCTAGAAATCTTTTGATTAATTTTCTCATTTGATACCCCTTGATTAAAATTCAGTTGAATATTATAAAGATAAAACAAAAATCCTTAAATCTCAAGGATCAGGATAATTTTACCTTTTGTGACATATTTGGGTTATTTTCGGGTTACTCACTGTAATATTATACCAAAGAAAACTGGATGATAGTGAGGTATAAAGTTTTTGAGTTTTAGGGAACAGGAAACAGTGAATAAATTGGTTACTTCATGAAACTGGGGAAGGATATATATACAAAATTTTACAATTAAATTTTCGATAAAATAACTTAATGATAATAAATAAATCCCAGACTTATATAAAAGTCAAGGATTGGGGGATAAACTATTTGTAATTGAGCAACTTAACTGACGGTTTCTAACTGTAAACTTATTGCTTTTTGCTCCTGCTCATGCTGTTGAAATTGGGCTAATTCTGATTCTATTTCTGCCTTAACTTCATGACGGAACTTGAAAAAATGTTCACCTGTACCCAAGGCGATTAAATAATCATATAATAGATGAGGTTTACGCCAAGTCATGATTATTAATTGCCTCCAAAAAACAAACCGTGTAGAACGTAATCCTCCCTGTCGCCAACAAATAGAAATTAAAAATTTTAACTCCGATTTAGTTAAAGTGCGTTGATATTTAGCCCGCCAACCTTCCATCATCATAAAATGGCGAAAAGTCCGTTTTAGATAGGGCATAGGCTCATATAGATTCCAAAAAGCCTCAACAAATTCCTCGGCGATTTCAGACATTGGCCGAGTAGGAATAAAATTCATTAAAGATTTTTGAGAACCGAAAAATTCACCTAACCCGTCTATTAATCTACCTTCTTTTTGCAAGCGAGTCCACATAGCCGTATTGGGTAAAGCTTGCAGTAAATTCAAATGAGCTTGGGGAATACAGGTTGCTTCTATAAACTCTTGAATCCGTTTACCTGCTCCTGGTTTTTCACCATCAAATCCTAAAATAAAACCAGACATAATTTGTAATCCGGCTTTAGTAATTTTATGGCAAGATTCAACTAATGAATTACGGGTATTTTGGGGCTTATTAATTCCTACTAAACTATCGACATCAGGGGTTTCAATTCCCATAAATATCTGGACAAAACCAGCTTTCACCATTAATTCTAGTAATTCGTCATCTTCTGCTAAATTCAAAGAAGCTTCTGTTAATAAAGCAAAGGGATAATTACGTTCTTCCATCCAGGGAATTAATGCCCTTAAAAAGACTTTAGCATTGCGTTTATTGCCAATAAAGTTATCATCAACGATAAACACATAACGCCACCAACCCATCTTATATAATACTTCTAATTCTGCGAGAATTTGTTCAGGTGTTTTTGTGCGGGGTTTGCGACCAAAAAGGGTAATAATATCGCAAAATTCACATTGGAATGGACAACCACGTGAAAATTGGACAGTCATTGCTATATAAGCATTTAGATCTAATAAATCAAATCTGGGTAAGGGAGTTGTGGTGACATCTGGTTTTTCTGTAGCTCGGAAAATTCCTTTTTCTTCTCCTTTTTCTAAAGCTTCTAAAAACATGGGAATAGTGATTTCTCCTTCATCTAAAATTAAGTAATCTGCTCCTGCTTCCAGGGCAAATTCTGGAACAGATGTGGCAAATGGTCCGCCGACTACGACTTTTTTACCTAATTTTTTACCTTTCTGAATTAATTGACTAAAATCCTGTTTTTGGATAATCATTGCAGAGATGATCACCAGATCACACCATTCCCAATCTGCATCTGTTTCTAGACGAACATTGCGATCGCTTAATTTAATTTCCCAATCAGTTGGTAACATCGCTGCGACGGTAATTAAACCTAATGGGGGATTGGTAGCCCGCAGATTTGCTAAATCAAGAGTTTCCTGATAAGACCAGAAGGAATTAGGCATTATCGGCCAAATTAATAAAGCTTTCATTAAGCATATTCCCCTGAGTTATTTTTTGATTAAGACCTATTTAGTCTGAACTATAAAAGCTAAGTTAGTTAGTTTTTATCCCTCTAAAGGTACAGATTATTGTAGTTTCGTTCTTGGGCTTTTTTTTGGACAATTGGGGGGAAAGCGAATATATTACCTGATGAGTATCTGACTGTTCTTTGTTAGACTCATATTGTGTACTTGATTTTATTCTCTTTTCGTCTTGTGCAGAAATAAAAACGGTTTAAAGTAAAATTTAAAGTAAAATTTAACACCTTATGTTCAGAAATTACAGTTTAGGGTGCATTAGGAAAACCCAACACACCCCCAGGACTAATTAGCAACTTCAGCCATTTCAATGACACGCCCTTCATAATCCTTAACTAAAAAATTTAAAGGCTTTTGGTTACGAATTTTGAACTTTAAACCCCGGACTTCCACCCGCATTAAAATTAATTCTAGACAATCATGATCAAAACAAACATGACGATGCTGATCTTTTTTGCCTAAACTTGCACCAGTGATAATATGTAATTGAGTATTTTTCTTGAGTTGATACCATAGTCCTTCACTACCATTGTTCATGGTGGGATTAGACCAATTGGAACTAGCGGACATATACAGCGGGTCAATACCTGTTGCACCAATAGTTTGCTCGTAATTGTAATAATAGTGCAAAGGGACTTCCGCCACTGGCAAATCTAGCAATCCTTCGTATAACTGTCGGGCAACTTCTAAATCTGATACCATAACAGTATAAACTTTAGGGGCACTACTGAGGAACATCCACATAGCGCCAGCGTAAGCCGCCAACAGCATAATCATAATCCCCTGGGTAGAGAACAGGCTATCCAAGGGCAGGGAAGGTAAAAAAGAGCCGAACATGAGTGGACTCAGTAGGAACATTATGGAACTAATTTCTATAACCATGAACAAACAGAATCACAATAAAGGAGACGCTTTGAGTATTGTCAGTTAAGACTAACATTAAGTCTTTGTCTCTAGTTTATCAATAGTCTAGTGGTCTGACTTCCCAAACTTACTAATTTTTCGATATTATTAGCCATGGCTTCACCTGCCGCAAGCATCACATCACCGTTCCCCAGTATATTGTAACAACTATCTAGTCCAGAGATTGTGCAAATTCCTCACTTTCCCGAAGCAAATCACCCATTGGTGAAATCGCTATTTCATCACAGTGACCCAGAATTACTGAATCTATTTCAGCGAAATCCAGATCATGGCAAGTATTTTACGGGGATTTTTTGCCGTTATAGTCCTATAGTTTACACTTTAATTCGGCATTCAGCGCGATCGCCTGTACAAGCTGATTATTTATTTGCCCTCATCTGGCGAAATATCTATTATGAATTAGGTGGACTGGATTTAAACCAAGCAACCCCAGGAAGCGACTCCTTCACTTTACAAAACTGGTTAATTAATATCACTGCTTTCCATATTAACGAGATTAAACTACCACCCACAGAAGCGATACATTATTCTCTCAAGGATACATCACCACCTCTATGGTGCTATATTGAACAGGCATTAGATCAATTACCACCAATATCACGATTAATCATCTTAATGGCACAAACCTTCCACTGGAGCGAAACCAGAATTGCTGCTTATTTGCAAGCTGAGGGTGAACAAATTTCTCCCGCTGAAGTAGCAAATTCTCTCCAGGAAGGTTATCAAATGCTAGAAGATAAATTACCTGCTGATATTCGAGCTATTTACTTAGGCGAAACTGGGATTTAGTCCTAAAATTAGCTATAATCATGACAATAGCTGATTTACTTATTCATCTAGAATTGGTTTTTACCATCTATTTACAGCCAGAATTTCACGGTTATATCTTATGAAACAGTGGTATTTACTATCAAGAAATCTGATTAATATAGCCAATCTAAAGTTGCCAGTTTTGACTTTTTATATGGTACTATTCATCTGTTTATTTACTAATACAGGTGTAAAAGCCATTAATATTACCGAACAAATTCAACGTCCTTTAAATAATTACGCTGGTCAATCATCGCGCAATACGGCCGATAAATTATTAAGAGAAGGTAGACAGCAATTATCTCAAGGATTTTCCCAAAAAGCCCTAAAATTATCCTTATCAGCTTTAGAAATTTATCATTCATTAGGTGATTTAAAAGCCCAAGGTTTAACCTATGATTTACTAGCTAATATCTATCTGCAATTAAGTGATATTAACAATGCTGAAGATGCCATTCGTCGACAGGTAGCAATTGCCCGCGACAATCAGGATTTTCAAAATCAGATTTTTGCCCTGAATAATCTAGCCACATTATTTCTAGAAAAAGGCGAAAACATTGCCGCTAAACAAACTCTTGAAGAAGCATTAATCATAGCTCGTAATGTTATGAACATTGAAGGACAAGGGCTATCTTTAAGTAATTTGAGCTTAGTTGCTCTCAGAAAAGGTGATTATAATGAAGCCGTGAAAATTGGTAAATATGCCTTAACTTTTCGCCGCCAAATTAGTGATACTATTGGTGAAGCTAATACCCTTAATAATATTGGTGATGCTTATTTAGCTATGGGTGATTATCAAAATACCATTGATAGTTATTATTTAGCAATGCAGTTAGCTAAAAAAAGTTTTCAGCCTTCTAGCCAATTACGAGCTATTGATGGTTTAGTCACAGCAAATACTATCATAGGACGTTATAATCAAGCCTTAAAACTGTTGGAAACCCGCGTAAAAATTACAGATTCCATGAAAAATCCCGCAGAATATTTAAAATATTTAGCTATTTCTGGGGATATTTATGAAAAAATGGGTAACTTTACCAAGGCTAGGAATTTTTATATACAAGGTATTTCCATAGCCCAAAAATTAGAAGATAGTAAACAACAAAGTTTATTGGTTTATAAACTCAATGAATTAAAAAGACGTTAATCATAAAATTCTAGATATCCGATTTCTTGAAAGAGTCGGGAATCTAAATTAAATCATCTAAATTGAAAAATAGGAAATAAGTCATGTTTACAAATTAAAGAAGAGTATGATAATATGGTTATGGAGAAGATGAAAATTCAGGAAAATTAGAGATTCATAGATTTTTAACTATAAAAGATTCTTACTAACTTCTGTTCCCAACCTTTTTTGATCATGATTTTTTACATAGAAATTCCCTTAATTGGTAAAAAAGTTAAATATCCATTACGTTGGTTAATGGGTTTGATAGCTAGTGGTGTTTTAATTGTGGGAACAACAGCCACTATCAAAACCATTCAGCAAAGAAATAAACCCCTAGATATTAGTAAATTAACTGTTCCTGTAGAAGCAAAAAGCGTAACTGTCCGCATTACTGCAAGTGGTAAAGTTCAACCAGTTCAAAGTGTGAATATTAGTCCTAAAAATTCTGGAATGATAGCAGATTTAAATGTTGAACAGGGAGATACTGTCAAACAAGGACAAATAATTGCTCGTATGGATAACTCAGAAATTAAAATGCGAATCCTCCAATACCAAGCCAATTTAGAACAAGCAAAAGCACAGTTAGCGGAAAGTTTAGCGGGAAGTCGTCCAGAAGAAATTGCCCAAGGAAAAGCCCGTGTAGCGCAAGCACAGGCTCAATTAGAGATTATCCGTGAGGGGAATCGTTTACAGGAAATTCAACAAGCACAGGCTCAAGTAGACTCGGCAAAAGCTTCTATAGAACTAACTCAATCACGGTTAAAACGATATCAAGATTTAGCAAAAGATGGGGCAATTTCTCAAGATAGTTTAGAACAATATATCAGTGAAAATAGAAAAGCAAAAGCTAATTTACAAGAAGCTCAAAAGCGATTATCCTTGCTCAAAATTGGCAATCGTAACCAAGATATTAAAAAGCAACAAGCAATAGTTAATCAAGAAAAAGAAGGATTAAGAAAATTAGAAAATGGCAATCGTCCTGAAGAAATTACCAGATTAAAAGCAGCAGTAGCTATTGCCGAAGCTCAATTAAAACAACAACAAGTACAATTAGAAGATACAATTATTCGCGCTCCTTTCACGGGAATTATTACTCAAAGATACGCGACAATGGGGGGTTTTGTTAGTCCGGCTGTTTCTGCTTCTAGTAATGCTTCTGCTACCTCAACTTCTATAGTAGCTTTAGCTAAAGGATTAGAAATTTTAGCAAATGTTCCTGAAGTCGATATTCCTCAAATTAAACAGGGACAAAAAGCAGAAATTACTATTGATGCTTATCCCGATGAAATTTTTCAGGGACAAGTGCGATTGATTGCTCCTGAAGCGATAGTTGAGCAAAATGTCACCTCTTTTCAGGTGCGTATTACTATTAGCAAAGGGGCTGAAAAACTACGTTCAGGAATGAATGTGAGTGAGATAACATTTCTTGGTAATAATATCGAAAACGCGCTGTTAATTCCCCAGGAGTTAATCGTTACTCGCAAGGGAAAAACTGGGGTGTGGTTATTAGGTGAAAAAAATAAACCTGAATTTAGTTCTGTCAAAATTGGTGCGAATATTGATAATCAAGTTCAAGTTTTAGATGGTCTTAAAGCCGGAGATCGTATATTTATTGACCTACCTAAAACAAAAGAAAAAGGAAAAACAGAACAGGGTAAAGAAAATAAAAATTAAACATACTCATATTCAGCATAAATTATGGACATTTTAGAAAGCATGAAAATGGCAACTACCACCTTATTAGCTAATAAGTTGCGGAGTAGTTTGACCATGTTAGGAATTATTATTGGTAATGCATCAGTTATTGCTATGATTGGGATTGGAGAAGGGGCAAAAATATTTACAAATAAACAATTTCAATCATTAGGACCAAATACTTTATTTGTTATTCCCGGTAGTCCAGGAACTCGCAGTAGAGTAACAGGAGTACCTAGAACTTTGGTTTTACAAGATGCTAAAGCAATAGCTAAACAAGTTCGTGCAGTTAAAGAAGTTGCTCCAGAAATTAATAACCGAATTACAATTACCTATCGGAATATAAATACAACTAGCACGGTTATCGGTACAACTCCTAATTATCCCACCGTGCGTACTTTAGAAATCAAAGAAGGCAGATTTTTTAATAATTTTGATATTAAACGGAGTAAAAGAGTAGCAGTATTAGGACCAGATTTAGCCAATAAACTATTTGATAATCAAAATCCTATTGGTCAGAAAATCCGCATTCAAAATACTACTTTTCAAATAATTGGTTTAACTGTAGCTAAAGGTTCTTCCTTTGGGAGTAATAATGATGATACCGTCTATATTCCCATTAATACTATGTTTAGTCGTTTAGTTGGGAGAACATCCCCTTTTGGTATTAATATTTCTATGATTTCTGTATCGGCAAAAGATGAAAATAGTATATCAGCAGCAGAGTTTCAAATGACAAATTTACTGCGTAGACGGCACAAAATTATCCGCGAAGATGATTTTACAATTCAAACCCAAAAGAACCTCTTAGAAATCAGTAATTCTATTACCGGAGGATTGACAATAATGTTAGCAGCAATAGCTAGTATTTCCTTATTTGTTGGTGGTATTGGAATTATGAATATAATGCTAGTTTCTGTTACCGAACGTACCCAAGAAATTGGACTTCGTAAAGCTATTGGTGCAACACAACAAGACATTCTCTTGCAATTTATGATTGAAGCCGTGATATTATCAGTAACCGGTGGTTTAATTGGCATTATTTTAGGAGGTGGTAGCATTGTCTTAGTAGGCATATTTACCCCTTTTCAATCTACAATTTCCCCTGCAGCAGTTCTTTTAACTGCGAGTGTTTCTGGTGCTATTGGTTTATTTTTTGGTGTCGTTCCTGCCCGTCGTGCGGCTCAACTTGATCCTATGGTAGCACTAAGAACCGCGTAAAAATAATTAATAATTACTTATTCTAGTTTCCTCCTGGTAATATATACAGCGGTTTTCGCTTTTATGAGGTACAAAGTTGAATCATAAAACTCTTGTGGTGCGGGCATCTTGCCCGCTAGATATGTACCTCATGACACTAGTAAGTGCTGTAAAAGATTTATAGGTGTTAGGTGCTGAGAGTGTCAATAGCTAAGTTTTAGCGTTCCCCAAGCAAGCAACCCTGTAACAAAGCTTATTTGTTAATAGCCAATAGATTTGAGATAATCAGGATCGATTTAATAATCAAGCGCTTATAGTTATTTAACTTGTCAAGGGAGAAGACCGAATGAAATTAGCTTACTGGATGTATGCAGGACCAGCCCATATTGGCACTTTACGAATTGCTACTTCTTTTAAAAACGTTCATGCAATCATGCACGCGCCCCTGGGTGATGACTACTTTAACGTCATGCGTTCCATGCTATCGCGGGAGAGGGATTTTACCCCAGTCACAACCAGCGTCGTTGATAGAAACGTTTTAGCCCGTGGTTCTCAAGAAAAGGTGGTAGACAACATCACCCGTAAAGACGCGGAAGAACACCCCGATTTAATTGTCTTAACTCCTACCTGCACTTCCAGCATTTTGCAAGAAGACCTACACAACTTTGTGGAACGGGCCCAATTAGAAGCAAAAGGGGACGTAATGCTGGCGGATGTGAACCATTACCGCTACAATGAACTACAAGCCGCAGACCGAACTTTACAACAAATTGTCCAATATTACATTGAGAAAGCCCGGAAGCGGGGGGAATTACCCGCAGGGAAAACTGCGAAACCCTCGGTTAATATTATCGGCGTTTCTACTCTGGGTTTCCACAATAACCACGATGTCACTGAACTGAAGCGGTTAATGACTGATTTGGGAATTCAGGTAAATACTGTCATTCCTGAAGGTGCGTCTGTTCACGAGTTAAAAACTATGCCTCAAGCTTGGTTTAACTTAATTCCTTATCGGGAACTGGGGTTAACTACAGCTAAATATTTAGAAGAACAATTTGGCACTCCTTACGTAGATATTACGCCCATGGGTGTTGTGGAAACTGCTAGATGTATCCGTAAAATTCAGCAGGTAATTAACGCTCAAGGTAGTGATGTTAATTACGAAGACTTCATTAATGAACAAACTCTGCACGTATCCCAAGCGGCTTGGTTTTCCCGTTCTATTGACTGTCAGAACTTGACTGGGAAGAAAGCGGTGGTTTTTGGTGATAATACTCATGCTGCGGCTTTAACCAAGATTCTGGCGCGGGAAATGGGGATTCATGTGGTGTGGGCTGGGACTTATTGCAAATATGATGCTGACTGGTTTAGGGAACAGGTGAGCGAGTATTGCGATGAAGTATTAATTACAGATGATCATGGTGAAATTGGGGATGCGATCGCTCGTGTTGAACCTTCTGCTATATTTGGTACGCAGATGGAACGTCACGTGGGTAAACGTTTGGATATTCCCTGCGGTGTCATTGCAGCACCTATTCACGTTCAGAATTTCCCCATTGGTTACAAACCATTTATGGGTTATGAAGGTACAAATCAAATCACAGATTTAATCTACAATTCCTTCACTTTGGGAATGGAAGATCACCTTTTAGAAATCTTTGGTGGACACGATACCAAGGAAGTAATTACCAAAGGAATTTCTGCGGAGTCTGGTTTGAATTGGACAAAAGACGGCCAAGCAGAATTGAACAAGATTCCTGGTTTTGTGCGCGGTAAAGTGAAGCGGAATACGGAAAAGTTTGCCCGTGAACGTGGGTTTAAAGATATCTCGGCTGAGGTATTGTATGCTGCGAAGGAGTCTGTAGGGGCGTAGGTTTGGGGGTTGGTTAAGAAGATTAAGGGGTAAGGATTTATTAATGATCTTTACCTCTTAATTTTGTGGTTCAAAATAATTGACAAATACTAATAATTCCAAGATGACGGTGTGAAAATGTACATTTTCACACCGTCAGTATTAGTTGTAAATTTTTATTTCTATAATTCTAACATCACATCATATCATCCGATATGATGATATGGTAAATTCATAACCTAATATATCTCTTATCAATCAATGAGTAAAAAACTTAACGCCATAATTCCTGATGAAACATGGCAAGCATTAGAAGAAATTGCCAAAAAAGAACAAAGAACCAAAAGCCAAATGGCCGCGATTTTACTAGGGGAAGCACTAGCTAAACGTCAACAACAACAGCAGAAAACATCATAAGTGTAATCTTTGTAATATTAAACAATGGTAAAACTCTACTATAGAGGTATGATGGATGAAAATGGTAAACCTAAAATCGGGCGATCTGCCAGACTATTAGGAGTTAGAATAGGTATTGATATAAATGTTGAACAAATGCCTTTAGGTTATCTGGATCAGCAAGACTATTTATTACCAGAGTCAGAACGTAAATTTCGCGGAGAATTGGTTTCTGTTGCTATTAAAGATACAAAAGGAATGTCTGTTTCTTTATCAATTGAAGGTTTACCAGCAACTCGCAAACCAGCCAAATTTGGCGGAATTGGCAAAGATCCTTTATGGGAAATTGATGATAGTAACATTAATGGAGATTTACTAGCTTTTCAGGATAGTCCAACTCACGTTAGTATTTTACCAAGAGTTACAATGTTATTAGAAAAATATGAATTAGCCTTAGCAAATACCCAAAATTATTGGCAAAGAGTTGATTAGAATTATAACTAGAGGAGGCTAGAGGCATGGCTTGGATATTTGGTTTATCAGCAGAATGTGGTGATAAAAGGAGTGCAGAGGTTTTAGCTTTCCATTTTCAATACTGGTGGATATGGTTGAAAACAAATGACAATTACCAAATTCGTGTAGATACTTTTCAAGATATAGAAAATAATTGGTGGTGTCGGGTTTACTCAGATAATATTAGTGGCGTAGGCATAGATAGTCTTGAGAGTGCTAATCTAATGACAGAATTAGGTTCTTTACTCTATCAGGATCTACGTCTTTACACTAATTTCCCCTATACGAAATTCCGCTATGCTTTAGTTGGTGTAGAAGTTGATGAATTTAGAACCTATCGTGAACTGATTGAAGACTTACCTAATTTATCAATTCCAGGATTAGTTTTATCTACAGAAATTACACAGGGATTAGAAACATTATCCGGTTTCCAAGAATTTATTTCTGGTTATATTTGGCAACCCTACAAAGGAGAAGTTTATCATCCATCAATGGCTCTCCAGACTTAAAACTATGACAACAGCCACCTTATTCCAATGGGTAGAACTAAAATAAGATGTTCCTAACAGCCCGGTAAAAACTCGAAATAAGGGCGTTTTCTTATATCATCTCAATCCTACTACAAGCCAGCCAGAACCAGGATATATTTTAGAAGTTTTTGAAGACGGTGAAACGCTGGATGTTGCTTCTGTTCCTATTTCCTGGGTTAACCCTCTTCCTGAAAGTTGGGGAAGTGTTGAATATAATACTAAACAGACAGTTTAAGGGACTTCCAAAAAATAAATTACTCAAATAAACGAACCACAGAGGCACAGAGGACACAGAGGAATGAGAGTTTGAGAGATTTTCTGCGTTAGGTGGTTGAGTGTTTTTTTATTTGGAGGTCCCTAAAGTATAATCATTGAGTCCGTTTTAATGGACTTCGGCTATGAGACTGGGAATTAATCTCCCAGACGGTTTAGAAAGCTAACTGATAATATTAAAAAATATCGGCTACAGCATGAGGAAAAATCCCACCATGTTCAACCAAACAAACTTAACAAATGCTCGTGATAACCTAGCTGAAATCTGCGCTCAAGTAGATAGAGAAGTAATGATTATTATCCAACCTGACAGTGAAAACGTCGCCCTTATTGCTGCTGACGAATTAGAAAGTTTATTCAAAACTACTTCCCACTTTTTACACCCGACTGTTTTTTAGCCAGACGTAAAATAGTTACTTCGTACTAGATTTTGCATTCCCAAATCCGGGCTAATACTTTATTTATTTGCAAATTTTTGATACTCTTAAGTAGATATAAAAATTAAGGCTAATATGAAGAGTTCAGTGGCTGTACTACCACCGTTTTTAGTTTTGGATCAATTGTTACAGAGTTGGTTGCTGGAGGATATTGGTAGGGGTGATCGTACTACTCAATCTCTATTATCTCAAAATTCGACCAAAGGACAAGCTAAATGGATCGCTAAAGCACCAGGAATAATCGCTGGTTTACCGGTTGCTGCTAGGGTGTTTCAGCTTTTAAATAATCAAGTCAATTTGATAAATGTTACAGAGGAGGGTACACTATGTAAGCCAGGACAGGTAATAGCAGAAATTAATGGTTCTCTGGACGCGCTGTTAATGGGGGAAAGGGTGGCGTTAAATTTAACAATGCGATTAAGTGGAATTGCTAGTTTAACTAGCTTATATGTGGAGAAAATAGCTGATTTACCCACTCAATTAGTTGATACGCGCAAAACTACACCTGGGTTGAGAATTTTGGAAAAATACGCGACTGCATTGGGTGGTGCTATTAATCACCGTATGGGTTTGGATGATGCGGTGATGATTAAGGATAATCATATTCTGGCTGCGGGAGGAATTAGGGAGGCCATTACCCGCGTTCGTTCTCATATTCCCTATCCCCTAACAATTGAGGTGGAAACGGAAAGTTTGGAACAAGTCCAGGAAGCGTTGAATTATAAAGCGGATATTATTATGTTGGATAATATGTCTTTAAAAACGATGAGTCAAGCTGTGTCGTTAATTCGTCAAGAAGATAGTCGGGTGAAAATTGAGGCTTCAGGAAATATAACCTTAGAAACTATTCGCGCTGTAGCAAAAACTGGTGTTGATTATATTTCTACTAGTGCGCCCATTACTCAGTCTAAATGGTTAGATATAAGTATGAGAATAGTTCAATGAGCTAATATAATATTTAATTTATACATACATTGGCAATTAGAGATATTGTCACTCTGCAAGCATTAAAATCAGGGAGCGAAAAGATAAAAACGTGATAGGTAAAGAATTTATGTTCATAGTCAAAAAATTGTACATAAGGGGTTAAATTTTGTTAAGATTATGTACGGCGTTAGCTTTGCCCTTTTCCCTACCCACGAGACATTTCATGCTGCGATTAGAACATATCAGTAAAATTTATCCTACGGGCGAAGTTCTTAAAGATATCAACTGGGAAGTCAAACCAGGAGATCGGATTGGTTTGGTTGGTGTTAATGGTGCGGGAAAATCCACCCAACTGAAAATTATCTCTGGGGAGATTGAACCGACTGCTGGGGAAATTATTCGCCCCCCTAGCCTACATATAGCTTATCTTAACCAAGAATTTGAGGTTGACCCCACCCGGACAGTCAGGGAAGAATTTTGGACTGTATTTAAAGAAGCTAACGAAGTGCAGATGGCTTTATCTCACATTCCCCATGAGATGGAAACTGCTAATCCCGAAGAGTTAGATGAGTTAATTCATAAGTTAGATCGGTTACAGCGTCAATTTGAGGCCTTGGATGGATATAACTTAGACTCACGCATTGGTAAGATTTTACCAGAGATGGGATTTCAATTGGAAGATAGCGATCGCTTAGTTAGCGCTTTCTCCGGTGGTTGGCAAATGCGAATGAGTTTAGGGAAAATTCTCCTACAAAAACCCGACCTATTACTACTGGACGAACCGACAAACCACTTAGATCTAGAAACCATTGAGTGGTTAGAAAATTATCTCCGGGGTTTAATTACTCCCATGGTGATAGTTTCCCATGACCGGGAATTTTTAGATCGTCTATGTAACCAAATCGTGGAAACTGAAAGGGGTGTTTCCAGTTCTTACCTGGGTAATTACTCATCATACCTCCAACAAAAGGCGGAAAATCAGTCAGCGCAACTTAACGCTTACGAACGTCAACAAAAAGAATTGGAAAAACAACAAGCATTTGTTGATAAATTCCGCGCTAGTGCTACCCGCAGTACCCAGGCAAAAAGTAGAGAAAAGCAACTAGATAAAATTGAACGGATCGAAGCTCCCGTAGGTGGAGTCAGAACCCTACATTTCCGTTTTCCTGATGCCACTCGTAGCGGTAGAGAAGTGGTAGAAATTAAGGATTTAACCCATATTTATGGGGATAAAATTCTGTTTTTATCGGCAAATCTTTTAGTCGAAAGAGGAGACAGAATTGCATTCCTGGGTCCTAACGGTGCGGGTAAATCCACGCTGTTAAAAATTATGATGGGTGTTGAACCACCTACGGAAGGGATTGTTAAATTGGGTGATCACAATGTGATTCCTGGTTACTTTGAACAAAACCAAGCGGAAGCCTTGGATTTAAATAAAACCGTCATGCAAACTATCCATGACGAGGTTCCCAGTTGGACTAATGAAGAAGTCCGCACATTGTTAGGAAGATTCTTATTTACTGGTGATACTGTATTTAAGAAAGTTGGAGCATTGAGTGGAGGTGAAAAAGCTCGGTTAGCATTGGCAAAAATGCTGTTACGTCCAGCCAATTTAATCATTTTAGATGAGCCTACCAATCACTTAGATATTCCGGCTAAGGAAATGATGGAAGAGGCTTTACAAAACTATGAAGGTACGGCTATTGTAGTGTCTCACGACCGTTATTTTATCTCCCAAGTAGCTAACAAAATTGTAGAAATTCGTGATGGTGATTTTCATGTTTACTTAGGAGATTATCACTACTATCTTGATAAGAAAGCTGAGGAGAAAGAACTGGCGGAATTAGCAGCATTAGAAGCTGCAAAAGCTGCGAAAAAAGCTGCAAAATCTGCAAAAGCCGGAGCAAAACAGAAATAGGTAATATGGCCAATGGGTGACTGATTCTGGTTTTCTGTCACCTATTTTTTACTGGTACACAACTAAGATTTATAAGGTATAGGTGAAATCATTTACCAACATACCGGGAACTAAACTACCTCCTAATTGTCGACTTTCGTAAGTTCCCACTTCGGGAATAAATTCTGACTGGTTGGTGAAGTCAATGAGATTTTCTGCTCCCCAAAAGCGATAGAGACTTTCATCAAAACGCAGATTGGCAATGGGAGCAATAATTTCCCCGTTTTCCACCCAAAAGCAAGCATAACGAGTCATACCTGTAATTCTACCAGATGGGCGATCGCTCCAATTTAAATAGTGTAAATTAGAAATATATAACCCTGTATCTAAATTTGGTAAAATATCCTCAAATGTCAAATTACCAAGGCTAATTTCTGGAGAACGTAATGTTTCTGAACTATTTGCACCATTAGCGGGTTTATTATATTCCTTCGCAGTGCGAGAATTAACTAAGCTATTAATTAAAATACCTTTTTCAATTAAAGTTAATTCCGGTACAGCTATTTCTCCTAAATTATTAAATCTGGGAACTAAACCACTTTGAAAATTTTCTCTTAAAGTAAATTTTGGGGAAAGTTGTTTTTCTTGACGTGATAAAGCAGCTAAGGCGCTATTACCTTGTTGGATATCCGCTTCACTAATAGCACCCCAGGAAAGCATACCTAATAAATCAGCTACCGCAGCGGGAGCAAAATAGGTTTTATATTGTCCTTTGGGTAATTCTTTAACTGGACGAGATAGCATTTCTAACTGCTTTTTTCCATCATTTATTTTAGCTAAATAAGCAGTTTCATTCCACTCACTACCGGCAAAAGTTCCTTTAACAGCTTGTGCTGATGTCATAAATAAGGAATAATCTAAATTAAATGAATCATTTATAAACCAATGTTTTTGTCCACTAGAATCACCATAACCTCTAATGACAATTCCTCCAGCATACATTCCGATAAAATCTAAATTAACAACGGTTTCGAGAATACTGGGAACTAATATTTCTGGAGTCAGTAATTTACCAGTATTAACTTCTCGACTGATATTATTTCCTGATGGTATCACTAAATAAGGATCAATTGGTAATAAAGGCAATTCATGACGTAATTCTTGTAAAGCTGTATGAGCTAGTTCCCAATCTATATCCCAATTTCCAGTAAAGGAAAGTTGACGAAAACTACTACGTTGATTGGCCATTAAGGTCAATTGAATCGAACCGTCTTGAACATAACCTGTTTGTCTAACTTTAGCAGAATTAAAGCGAGTAAATTGACTGCTTTCGCTGCTAAGTCTTACTGTAAAATGTTCATTTTCTGCTTTTTTAATCAGCAGAGTTTCCACAAGTTGATTAAAAGTTTTTTCTAGGGTTGGTAATTCTTCTGGTTTCATTTTTTAAATTGTATCTGGATCAATATTTAATTCTCGCAATTTTGCTGCTAAACGTTCTGATCTTCTAGCTTCCCATTCTGCTCTTTGGGATTCTATTTCTGCTCTTTGGGATTGTATTTCTGCTCTTTGCACTTGTATTGCTGTTTTTTTAGTTTCCTCTTCTGCGGTTTCTTCTGGTGTCGGCACTAACTCTCCTGCTGGGGTAAAATACCTTAATAGTCCTTGATTAATTCCTAAATATAACCCTAACTGTTCACTCCATAAATATCCTTGTTTATTGGGTTCTAAAGGTTGATATTTATTATCTATTAAATGAAAACCTGCAAATTCTAATGTATAAGGATCAAACCAAAAGTAATCTGGTGTGCGGAAAGTATTTTGGTAAAGTTCTTTTTTAAATTCTCTATCAGTATTAGCTGTACTGGGTGAAAGAATTTCTAAAATGAAATTAGGGTATTTACCGTCTTCTTCCCAAACTACCCAACTTTTGCGGGTTTTGCGTTCAGTTTCCAAGACAACAAAAAAATCAGGACCTCGGAAAAATTGTGATTTTTTCTGATTAGGACTATAGTAAATAGTCAAATTTCCCACAGCATAGAAATTTGTTCTATCTTTCCATAACCATTCTAAACATTTGAAAAGTAAAATTATTTGTCGTAGATGTAGTTCAGTTTCCACGGGAGGTTCATCACTATATAAATCACCAGGAGGAAATATTACATCTGCGGAGATGTCTTGTTGTGATTCTAATTCTTGAGCAATGATCATATTGATATGGCCTCAAGTAGTTACTTTTTTATTGTAGCATTAATTCAAGATCAATATATTTCTTTCTGTTGGGTTGCGCTGTCGCTTAACCCAACCTACTTTAACTCACCAGAACCTAAAGCGGAAAATTCATTAACCACCACCAAAAACCTCAATATTTGCAAATGCACAAACTGGTGAACCATGTCCTACAAAAATCATTTGATTTGGTTCTCCTTTGCCGCAATTAGGTGCTCCATAAATTTGCCAATTGCTATTATCTCCAACTTGAATTAAACTATGCCAAAATTCTGGTGTAGTAGCGCGATAATTAGGATTCCGGAGAGTTTTGGTAAGTTTACCATTTTCAATTAATCTTGCATATTCACAACCAAATTGAAATTTATAACGTTGATCATCTATTGACCAAGAACGGTTAGATTCCATGTAAATTCCATGGTCTATTCCTGAGATAATTTCCTCAAAAGTGGCATTTCCTGGTTCTAAATTTAAATTGGCCATTCTGTCTATGGGAGGACGATTCCAGGAAGAAGCCCGCGCACAAGCAACACCGGGTAAATTTGCTCTGCTTTGACTTTCTAAACTGCCTAAACCCCGTTGTAAAATGCCTTTTTTAATAATAAATTCTTTGGTAGCTACTGCACCGTTATCATCAAAACTATAACTGGCAAATTCACCTGGTACTGTAGGATCAAAGGTGATATTCATGAGCGGTGAACCATATTCTAATTTACCAAAATCATCTTTGGTGACAAAACTACCTCCAGCATAGTTGCGTTCATCTCCTAAAATGCGGTCAATTTCTAAAGGATGTCCGATACTTTCATGAATTTGTAGCATCATTTGATCTGGTGCTAAAACTAAATTAGTCCGAGTATTTGGACATTCTGCTGCTGTTAATAATTCTAATACCTGTTCACCAACTTGTTGAACTTGATGCCATAAATTATCTTTTTTAAACAGTTCCCAACCACCTTGATAGGAGTTAGCGTAAGCGCCATTGTTGGTGCGTTGTTGAACAATTGTACCATCTTGAGCAATAGCTCCAAAATGATGACTAAGAGATAGAATATGCTGATATATTTCTGAACCATTACTAGTCACAAACCAAGTTTCTTTTTGATCTGTGTTGACTGCGGCTGTAGTTTGAATGATTTTATCGTTAATTTTCAGTTTCTCACAAATCTGAATCAGTAAATCGTTGATTTCTCCGGGACTAATAGCATTAAATGGCTCTAAAAATGCTGATTTATATTCACCAACTACTTGAGGACGGGTATTTTCACTAACTGGATATATCCACCATTTACTAGCTACTAATGCCTGTTTATAGGCGATTTCCGCCGCATTTTGTAAACTGGAAATATGTAAGGAATTAGTAGCAGCATAGCCTAAACAACCATCAACTATGACTTCGATCATTGCTCCCATATTTAATGATTTACCATTATTTTGGGGTAAACCATCACGCACAGCATGATGTGTGGAGGTGGTTTTTACGGCTCTAATTCCTACCCAGTCGGCTGGGATGTTTAAATCAGAAATTGCGGTTGTTAATTGTTTCCACATGGTGTTAATCAAAGGTTGAGAGTTTCTTTTTACATCTATATAAATCAGGCACAAGTTACGGAATAACGAACCACAGAGGCGCAGAGGACACGGAGAGGAAGAGTTTCGGAGATGTTTTGTTTTGCGTCAGTCCTGGTCTAATTATCGTAATTATTAGTTAATTTCTATGCCAACGTGTGCTTTCTTTGCTATCTATTAAGGTGATTCCTTTTGTTAATAGTTCATTGCGAATTCTATCTGATTCGGCGAAGTTTTTGTTTTTTCTTGCTTCTTGTCTTTGTTGAATTAGTTCTTCAATATAAATATCGCTTAAACTATCTTGTTGAGAAGTTTCTGGTTCTGGTTTGGCGGTTAATCCTAAAACTTCTGCTAATGTAATTAGGGTTTGCCATTTTTTAAGTAATTCATCTGCTGGGGTTTCTGTTTTTCCTTGATGAACAATTATATTTCCTTCCCGATTTAGTTCTTTGGCTAATTCAAAAATTATTGTTAATCCACCAGGGAAGTTAAAATCATCATTGACTGCTTCTTTAAATCTCTCAATCTCGGAATTTTGGATTTTAGATTTGGAATTTTGAATTAGTTTAGATTCCTCCCAGACTAGTTTTTTACTATGTTGATAACCAAAAAGTAATCCTTCTTTGATCGTATGCCAGCCGTTGGTTGCTGCTAATATGGCATCATCGGTAAAATCTATGGGTTTGCGATATTGTGCCATCATTACAAATAAACGCACAGCCATGGGGTCTACACCCCGATCTAATAATTGACGAATGGTGATAAAATTACCCAAGGATTTGGACATTTTTTCCCCATCTACTTTGACCATGCCGTTGTGTAACCAATAATTGGCTAATGGTTTACCAGTGACGGCTTCAGATTGAGCAATTTCGTTTTCATGGTGGGGGAAAATTAAGTCAGCACCACCAGCATGAATATCTATGGTATCACCTAAGCGATCGCGCACCATGGCGGAGCATTCTATATGCCATCCTGGGCGGCCTTTTCCCCACGGAGACTCCCACGCTGGTTCACCAGATTTTGCAGCCTTCCATAGGGCAAAATCAAAGGGGTATTTCTTCTTTTGATATTCTGTGTCTTCGATGTTTACCCGTTCACTTGCACCGGCTTGCATATCCTCTAATTTGCGTCCCGAAAGTTTACCATATTCGGCAAAATTCTGAACTGCATAATAGACATCACCACCAGACGGATAAGCAAAACCTTTATGTTCTAAATCGTGAATTAATTTTTGAATACCATTCATTGTATGTGTAGCGCGGGGATATTCATCAGCTTCTTTAATTCCTAACCGCGACATATCCTCAAAATATGCTTGAATATATTTTTCTGCGACAACTTCCATGGAAGAATTTTCTTCTCTGGCTCGTTTGAGAATTTTATCATCAATATCCGTAAAATTTTGGATATAGCGCACGTGATAGCCAATAAACTGAAGGTAACGACGCACTACATCCCAAACAATACAAGCTCTAGCATGACCCAAATGGCAGTAATCATAAACTGTCACACCGCAATAATACATCTTAACTTTGCCAGGTTCGACGGTTGTAAATTGTTCTTGACGACGGGTGAGAGTATTGTAAATAGATAGGGTCATAATAGAGGAATAAGGCAATCTGACGATAAACAATGATAACGCAAGTTGATGACAATGACGTAAATGAAAATTTTGGTAGCTAATAATTGGCTATAATTATTGTTAGCAATACTTGGTAATTTTGTCAACACCTGGAGGTAAAGTATGATTCAAGCATTACCGAAAACTAAATCAGTAACTTTTGAGGAATTTGTCCAATGGAAACCAGAAGGAAAGTATTATGAATTACATCATGGAGTAATTATTGAAATGAATCAACCTTTAGGCGATCATGAGTGGATTATCATTTTTTTGAATGATATAATCTTTTCAGAATATAAACGCTTAGGTTTGCCTTATGGTATATCCAAAACCGTCCTAGTGAAACCACCTGAAAATGAATCTGCTTATTCACCAGATGTTTTAGTTTTGAATCGTGATAATTTAATTAATGAGCCATTATGGAAAAAACAATCTACAGTTACTCAAGGTGCATCAATTTCATTAGTTATTGAAGTTGTGAGTACAAATTGGCGTATTGATTATTTGAGTAAAGTTAAAGATTATGAAGAAATTGGTATTCCTGAATATTGGATTGTTGATTATTTAGCTTTAGGTGGAACTCCCTATATAGGAAATCCCAAAAAACCAACTATTTCTATCTATGATTTAATTAATGGGGAATATCAAGTGAGTCAATTTAGAGAAAATCAAACTATAGTTTCCCGTACTTTCCCGGAACTTACCCTCACCGCTAATCAAATTTTTCAAGCTGGAATATAAATATGTTACTCATAATGCCGAGTAGCCAAAATCAAGATAAAATTAAAAACACACCAAAATCCTACTTCATAATTATGCAAACCACAGTTAATTCCGAGTCTCACATCATGGAAGTTGCCAAACAAGGTCTACCAGTTACCATTATTACAGGTTTCCTCGGTAGTGGTAAAACGACTTTACTCAATCATATTCTCACAAATCAGCAAGGTGTGAAAACTGCTGTTTTAGTGAATGAATTTGGGGAAATTGGTATTGATAATGAATTGGTTGTTTCCACAGATGAAAATATGGTGGAATTAAGTAATGGCTGCATTTGTTGTACCATTAATAATGACTTAGTTGATGCTGTTTACAAGGTTTTAGAAAGAGAAGAAAAGTTAGATTATTTAGTCGTAGAAACCACTGGTTTAGCAGACCCTTTACCTGTAGCTATGACATTTTTGGGTTCAGAATTGCGAGATCTAACCAGGTTAGATTCTATTATTACTGTAGTTGATGCTGCAAATTATAGCTTGGATTTATTCAATTCTGAAGCGGCTTTGAGTCAAATTACTTATGGTGATGTCATTATTCTCAATAAGACAGATTTAGTTGATGAAACCACTTTACAGGAAGTGGAGAAAAAAATTAATAATATTAAAGAAGGCTCGCGGATAATTCGGACTACAAAATCTCAAGTTCCACTTCCTTTAATTCTCAGTGTTGGTTTATTTGCATCTGATAAATATTTTGATTCCCATACAGAGGAACATCATGATCATGATGATCATGATCATTCTAATTGTGGTCACGAACATCACGATGATCATGATCATTCTACCTGTGAACATGGCCATGATGATCATGAACATCATCACCATTCTAATCATTTAGAAAATGATGGTTTTATCTCTATTTCTTTCCAAAGTGATAAACCTTTTTCCATTAGAAAGTTTCAACATTTTTTAGATAACCAATTACCCATAAATGTCTTCCGTGCTAAGGGGATTATGTGGTTTGATGAAAGTCCTCAACGTCACATTTTCCACCTTTGCGGTAAACGCTTCACTATTGATGATGATCAATGGAAAGGTGACAAGAAAAATCAATTAGTGTTAATTGGTCAAAATCTAGATAGTGAAATCTTACTTCAGCAGTTAGAAAACTGTATTTGTCTTCCTTCTAGCACTAAAGGTAAGGGATTTGGAAAGTAGTAATTAGTCATTTTCATCTAATATCTATATCCCCAACTTATTTAAAGAATGGGGATATTGTTATTTATTATTGTTAGAGGGTGTTTGAAAAAATCGTTATATTCTTTACACTATCTTATTTTCAGCCTTGTTTGTCGCCATGTCTGCCCCTAAATACTAACAGTTTATAGATGAAAAGGTTTACACCATCAAGAAAGTTGTAATATAGAAAAAGTAACATAGCTGAAACTATCCTTTTCCAATGACATCAACTCTGCTGAAACTTCCGCGTCTCAATACACCCACAGTACACCATATACCCAACGGTTTAACCATTATTGTCGAACAAATGCCAATAGACGCAGTTAATCTCAACCTGTGGGTAAAAACAGGTTCAGCAATGGAAGCTGATACTATCAATGGTATGGCTCACTTTTTAGAACATATTGTTTTCAAAGGTACAAAAAAACTCATTAGTGGTGAATTTGAACGTCGCATTGAAGAACGTGGCGCACTCACCAATGCCGCCACTAGCCAAGATTATACCCACTATTACATCACAACCGCACCTCAAGACTTTGCCGAACTAGCACCATTACAAATAGATGTTGTCTGTAATCCTAGTATTCCCCATGATGCTTTTGAACGCGAACGATTAGTAGTTTTAGAAGAAATTAGACGTTCTGAAGATAACCCCAGAAGACGGATTTATCGTCATATCATGGAAACCGCCTTTGATTATTTACCCTATCGTCGTCCAGTCCTAGGTCCTGAATCAGTCATTTCTCAAATTCAACCCCAACAAATGCGAGATTTTCACACCCATTGGTATCAACCCCAATCAATTACAGCCGTCGCTGTCGGTAATTTACCAGTAGAAGAATTAGTAGAAATTATCGCCACAGAATTTAATAAAAATTACCAACAACCACCCAACAAACCAACACCAATAGCCCCAACCCCTGAACCTCCATTTACAGAAATAGTCCGTCGGGAAATTATTGACCAAACACTCCAACAAGCAAGACTAGTCATGGTTTGGCGAGTCCCTGGATTAATCAAATTAGATCAAACCTATGCACTTGATATCATAGCTGGAATTTTAGGACACGGAAGAACATCTAGATTAGTTCAAGACCTACGGGAACAACAAGAATTAGTTTCCTCAATTTCTGTTAGTAACATGAGTAACTTATTACAAGGTGTATTTTCAATTTCCGCCAAATGTAACCTAGAAAATATAGCCACCGTAGAAAAAGCGATCGCTCAACATCTTCGCATCTTACACACAGAAATTGTCAAAGAATCAGAAATTAGTCGTATTCAACAACGTGTAGCTAATCAGTTTATATTTGGGAACGAAACACCAAGCGATCGCGCTGGATTATATGGTTATTATCAATCATTAATTGGTGATTTAGAACCAGCTTTTAATTATCCCCAATATATCCAATCTATCACCGCAACTGACTTAATCCAAGCAGCCAAAAACTATCTTTCCCCCGATGCCTATGGTATTGTCATTGTTAAACCTGCCTAGTTATCGCTAATCCATTCTCAACAATTAACGAACTATGATTTGGCAAGAAATTGATAACCATATTAGTCAAATTACTGGCGAGAAATTTGTCAGTAATCAACATTTATCCATCAGTGGTGGATGTATTAACCAAAGTTATGCCATTAGTAATAGTAAAATCATCTACTTTATTAAACAAAACCTTCCTTCCCAAGGGTCAATGTTTGCAGCAGAAATCCTCGGTTTACAACAAATCTATCAGTCCAAAACTATCCCCTCTCCTAAACCAATTTGTTGGGGAATTACAGAAACTTCTAGCTATATTGTATTAGAATGGCTAGAAATGACCAATGGTAATCATAAATCTTGGACAGAAATGGGACGGAAATTAGCAGCCATGCACAAAATTACCACCAACAAAGGTTTTGGCTGGGATATAAATAACACCATCGGTTCTACACCCCAAATCAATAACTTTCATTCTTCCTGGACAGAATTTTATACTCAAAATCGTTTAAACTATCAATTTCAACTAGCAAAAAAACGCGGTGGAAAATTTCCCCACTCAGCTAAATTACTAGCAGCTATTCCCCAATTATTCCTAGATTATCAAATTCAACCTTCCTTAGTTCATGGAGACTTATGGAGAGGAAATGTAGGTTTTACCATTGAAAATGAACCAGTTATTTTTGATCCTGCCACTTATTTTGGAGATAGAGAAGTTGATATTGCCATGACCGAATTATTTGGAGGTTTTCCGCCAACATTTTATCAAGGTTATCAAGAAGTATTTCCCTTAGATAAGGGATATGAAACACGCAAAACATTATATAATCTCTATCATATTTTGAATCACTTTAATTTATTCGGTGGTGGTTATTGTTCTCAAGCTAATCAGATGATAGAGAAAATATTAAAAGCATCTAACCTTAACTGACGACTAAAACTACTTCAAATCTAACAATCCTCCTTCCTTTAATTTAGGATTAAAGCGAACTTGAGTATTTATTCCCCGTTCCCTTAAAACAGCTAAAATCTCCTCCTCAACACGCCGCGCCACATTCTTTAAAACCTTGCTTTTCCCTAGTTCATCAATAGCCTTATACTCATAATCATTTTTTTCCTCCAGAGTCATTAAATCCCTCACATCTATAGGATTTGTCCATTTCTGTTTAAACATAGTTTCAGTAATAGAAACATCCCCATTTTCCATCATCCAAGCATTTTCAATATTTTCTAAAACTGTACGGTTAGGACGTTCTATAGTTTGCACCTTCACCCAATAACAATTTTGAGGCTGACGGACCAAATGCTGCTTCAAACTTAGATAAATATCACGAGAATAACTAACAAATTGAAGGATTTTATCTTGATTAAAAATGGCATAAGCTCCGATTTTACCCTCAAAGTCCGCCATCACCTCACCATGGTCATCAATATAAGCATAATATTCAAGACTAGCCAAACTTGACACCCCGACCTCTATTGTCATACAGACCTTCCCGGTATTATGAAATAAATATGTAGCGGGCAAGATGCCCCGTAATAGGTAATAGGTAATAGGTAATGGGTAATGCTGTTTACAATCACCAATTACGAATTACGAATTACGAATTACGAATTACGAATTACGAATTACGAATTACGAATTACGAATTACGAATTACGAATTACGAATTACGAATTACGAATTACTTATTATTCATCCTCAAAATCATCATCATCCTCCTCCAAATCATCATCCTCCTCCTCAATCACAAGGTCGCCAATTTCATCAGCAATCAGATCATCATCATCATCATCTAATACCAAGCGTTCTCCCATCTTTCCGTGAAAACTATTATCTCCCATCACCGGAGTATCCAAATTATAAAGTTTTGCCGTCCGGTCATCCAAAACCATATCCAAAGGGTCATCCACCTCATCCAGCAGATTATCACCCACACCATTAAAACCCATATCCATCACATAATCATCAATTACCCCCACCTCCTCATAGGTATTGTAACCAGTCCCAGCCGGAATTAAACGCCCAATAATGACATTTTCCTTTAAGCCCCGCAGCCAATCAGACTTACCTTCTATAGCAGCCTCAGTTAATACCCTAGTCGTTTCTTGGAAAGAAGCAGCAGATATAAAACTATCCGTATTTAACGAAGCCTTCGTAATACCCAGCAACATAGGCGTATATTCCGCCCTTGCCCCTCCAGTAATAGACATAGCCTCATTCACCTGTTCCACCTGCCGTAACTCGACTAATTCACCTGGCAACATCGTAGTGTCCCCACCATCATCAATCCGCACCTTATTAGTCATTTGTCGCACAATTACCTCAATGTGTTTATCAGAAATATCAATACCCTGAGATTGATACACCATCTGCACCTCATTTACCAAGAAAGTTTGTACCTTCTGCAGAGCATGACTAGCACAGGCATAAACTCCATCTTCCGACCCTAAACTAAAGAAAATCTCCAAAATCTCATGGGGATTAGAAGGACCATCCGTAAGCGGTTGACCTGCTAATACACGAGCTCCATCTGGTACTATTAAATTTTGTCCCGGTCCCAAAGGATAATCAGTCACAGCACCTTGACCTTCAATTATCTTAATAGAATAGGCCTCACGGGTGATAGATGTTATTTCATCTCCGTCTCCATAGATCACCTTCACCTCACCAGGACCACGAGCCAATATACAAGCTTCCTTCGGTTTCCGGGCCTCCAAAAGCTCCTCTATTCGAGGTAGTCCTTGAATAATGTCCCCTGTTTTTGCTCGCTCAAACACAAGTAACACCAGATTATCCCCCCGTTGCACCAAATCTCCATCCTCCACCTGCAACACCGCACCCGGACTAACCCGATAAGGACGACCAACCCGAAGAGTAACTTTATGAGACGACTT
>Ga0208829_100018_pt1 | contig 78913 bp, 61 predicted proteins | sample LakMenEpi19Jul08_FD_150714 | JGI IMG/M metagenome (GOLD analysis project Ga0208829, IMG submission 150714) | Freshwater microbial communities from Lake Mendota, WI - 19JUL2008 deep hole epilimnion (SPAdes) | ecosystem: Environmental > Aquatic > Freshwater > Lake > Epilimnion/Euphotic zone ... | reverse complement strand
CCACAAGTGGTCTTATCGTCCCTCCATGTCCGTTTAAAGTCTCCCAATGCCATAAGGCGACTATGACCAAATTTTAACATAAAACCGTCCTAGAAGGACGGGGCTTGTGTCCCGTCTTTTCGGTCAGGAAGTAGCGATCGCACTTTCCGGTAAAATACCGCTTGATGGGTACTTAATGTTGCAGAAATTAGGGCTTTAAAATTTTTCAGCATTTGCAAATCCTTGATTAAGCCCCTGATTTATCCCCCAAACCCACCAAGGCTCTCCCTAACCAATAATCAGCCGCAGCCGGATTAAACGCCTCCTGACATTCCTCACAAGCTACTTCCCACCATTGTTTACTAGCCCCAACATCCCCCAGCACCTGGTGACTCTCCCCTAGCCACACCGCCACAGGTACGGATTGTAAATAACCCCCCTGCTGGTAAAAAAGGCCATTCTCCTGTAGTCAAGAATAGCTACAGACTATTTACTCCATTAAAAGTAACCGAGAAGGTTCTAAATGCACATACCAGGGAAAAGATTGATCTTGAATATTTACCCATTTTTCTTTATAAATTTCCCCTTGTAAATGATAATCATTGGCATGATTACCAACAGAATGTAATTTAAGAAATACTGTCATTCTGTGAGGTGTTTCACTGGTACGAACTAAATAACAAGGAAATGTATTTACTTGCTGAGGATCTTTTGTAAAAATCAAATGATGAGCGCGAATACCAACATAAGACAATTCTGAAGGAATTTTTTCTCTAACTTCAAGAGTACAACCCCAATCAATTGCTTCTATTTTTTGAGGTGATAAAATATTAGCCCGAGAAAAGTTTTTACAACCTGTAATTTGAGCCACATTTACACTCGCAGGATGTTGAAAAATTTCATATTTAGAACCATAATGAGCGGCTTTTCCCTGGTCTAATACTAACAAATTGGGACATAGCCGATAAGCTTCCTCCATATTATGAGTAACAAACAAAGTTACACCAGAATAATCATCCAGAATTTCTGTAACTTGTTGTTCTAATTGACTGCGTAAATGGGTATCAAGTGCCGAAAATGGTTCATCTAAAAGTAATGCTTCTGGTTTACTAGCCAAAGCCCTAGCTAATGCTACCCGTTGCTGTTGTCCCCCAGAAAGTTGGTGTGGATAGCGGTTTCCAAATCCCTGTAGGTGCATAGTTATTAATTGCTTTTCTACCTCCTCATGAGCATTTATATATTTAGGTATACCAAAAGCGATATTTTGCGCCACAGTTAGATGTGGAAATAAGGCATAGTTTTGGAATAAAAAACCAATTTTTCGTTGATCAATTGGCAGATTAATTTTCTTTTCTGAGTCAAATAATACCCGATTATTTAAAACTATTCTTCCTTTATTTGGTGTTTCTATTCCAGCCAGACAACGCAAAATCATACTTTTTCCTGCTCCAGAACTTCCCAATAATCCTAATGGTTGATCATCAGTATTAAGGGCAACTTGCAAATGAAAATTAGGGAGTCTTTTTTCAATATCTAAAAATAAGCCTTTTTGGGGACAATCTTCTAATAATAAAGAAGATTTATTTACTAATTCTCTGAAAATTTTCGATATTTTTGGAGATTTTGATTTATATAAAAGTTCTTGCCAAAAATTAGCTATAATAATTCCTGAAAGAGAAACAATCATAATTATAATTGACCAAAACCAAGCTTCATTAATTGACCCAGATTCTACTGCAAAATATATCGCCATTGGGATAGTTTGAGTTTGTCCAGGGATATTTCCTGCTAACATCAAAGTTGCCCCAAATTCACCTAAAGCTCGCGCAAATGCTAAGGTAGTGGCAGCAATAATCCCAGGAAATGCTAAGGGTAAACTAATCCGCCAAAAAATTGTCAATTCTTTAGCGCCCAAAGTTCTCGCTACTCGTAACAAATTAGCATCAATTTGGCTAAAAGCTGCCAATGCAGTTTTGTACATTAATGGGAATGAAACTACTGTAGCAGCGATCGCCGCACCATACCAAGTGAAAACAATTGTCGCATCAAACGGTTCTAAAAGTTTACCAACTGGACCATTTTTACCAAAAAATAGCAGCAGTAAAAACCCGACTACCGTAGGTGGTAAAATCAACGGTGCAACAAATATCCCCTCAATTAAAGATTTACCTTTACCGCGATATCCTAACATCCAATAAGCGGCAGATATGCCCAAAAAGAAAGTGATAAATGTTGCTAATAAAGCCGTTTTTAATGATATCCAAAGCGGTGATAAATCCTGTGGCATAATTGTTTAAAGAAAGTTTTGATTGATTAAGTCATAAATCAAATTAGTTGGTATTATACCTTTTTATCAATGAAAAATAATTTAAGTAGTTTAATAAATCGTCAGTAATATCCTTGAGTTTTTTATTTAATCCTGTGAATAAATTATATAGTTGTTCCCAGTATTATAAAGTACAGACATTAATCATAAAACTCTTGCGGTACGGACACCTTGCCCGCATAAGGTGTACCTTATTAAACTCTTGTGGTACGGACACCTTGCCCGCATAAGGTGTACCTTATTAAACTCTTGTGGTGTGGGCATCTTGCCCGCATAAGGTGTACCTTATTTAATCTGAGTATACCGTAATTTAACTTATGACTAAGGCAAAATAAACCCATATTTCTTAAATACAGCTTTAGCTTGATTACTAGATAAAAATTGGGAAAATTCTTTAGCAGCATTAACATTTTTACTACGTTTAACAACTGCTAAGGGATAAATAATCGGAGAGTGATATTTTTCATCTGCTGTAACTACAACTTTCACTCGATTAGAGATTTTGGCATCAGTAGCATAAACTAAACCTGTATCAGCATTACCACTTTCTACAGACGCTAAAACTTGACGGACATTATTAGCAAAAACCAGTTTTGATTTAACCTCTGTCCAAATTTTCAACTTTTCTAATACTTGTTGTGCGTATTGTCCTGCGGGTACACTTCTCGGTTCACCAATAGCAATTTTTTTGACTTTAGCATCTTTGAGACTATAGAAACTATTGATACCGACTGCATTTTTAGGTACTATTAAAACTAGTCGATTTTTAGCAATGATATTTCGACTTCCTGTAACTAAAAGTCCTTTTTGTTCTAAAGTATCCACTTGTTTTTTGGCCGCAGATATGAAAATATCCGTCGGCGCACCTTGTTCTATTTGTTGCTGTAATGTGCCAGAAGATCCGAAATTATAACTAATATTAACATTGGGTTGACTTTGTTGGTATAAAGGCTGAATTTCTACCAACACCTCTTTTAAACTAGCAGCGGCGGATATCAATAAGCTGGTATTAGATTGTGCGACAACAGGAGAAGTAGTAACAGTTGGTAAGCCAATTACCAGCAGTAAAGTCGTTAATGCTGTAGTAATTAATATTAGTAGTTTTCTTGTTTTTATTGGCAACCTGGACTGAGAGAAATTTTTATACATGGAATTGACACTGGGTATAATTTTACCAATTATTATTAGATTATTTACCAATTTTATTGGTAAAGCTGTATTTAGAAAATAAACCTATTTTAGATGATATATCTTGAAAATCTGATATTAATTGTATTTAAGGTTACTTTTTGCAGGATTGTATAGATAATATTTACCAACTAAATTGGTATTTGTGCTGTTTTGTTTTTCCCTCTCCTCCAGAAAGAAGAGGGTAAATAATTCAAGTATGAAATATGACTGCAATCAAGGGTAGAAACGCCAATAAAAAAATATGCCAAGATTGTAATTGTGCTTCTGATATTGGTTCAGACGGTATTAATAAAGCTTCTATTCTTTGTTCCAAGCGATCGCCTGTACCCAAAGCAGCACAACAAATATCTGATGTCATAGAGTTACTACTCACAACTAATAACAAAGATTCTGCTAATACCAACGCATCTACTTGAGAAGCGGCATAACTATCAGCCCGTAATTCTCTTAAAATTAACAATTCCTGCCATAAAAGTTCTGTATTCGGTAGCCAAGCAGTACAAGCCCGCACCCAACCCAACCAAAAAAACCAGAATGTATCCCTGTACAGATAATGCCCTTGTTCGTGTGCTAAGACACTTTCTAAATGGGCTGGAGAGAGGGTTTTTACCAGTCCTTGACTAACAACTAATTCAGGTCGCCAAAAACCGATTTGTCCAGCAAATAAAGCCTGAGTTTTGAGAAGTCGGGCTTGTTGACCAGCTAGATTAATTTGGGGACATTCACGGGCAGATTTAATCGCTTTCCAGCCCTGAAAGCCGAGTTTAACCCCTAAGATATAAAAACATCCCAGGGTAATTAATGCCAGGAGATAACTGCAAGAGTCGGTATATATTCCGCCCATTTTTCCCTGTGTACCCATGGACACTATAGAAGTTACCGTCATGAATATCAGTAAAGGCGGAAAAAGGAATAAAAATAGGGTTTTTTGCCAGCGTAAATGCCAATTTCCGGGGAGTATTTTACCAGAGAATCGTAACCAGTAAGCAATGGTTACAGCGGTAACAATCATGAATAGATGCATAATTCTATTTTTCTCCTCTGGCTTCCCGTGCAGCTTGAATGCGTTTAGCTATGGCTTCGATTTGGTCACTAGCAGCTTGATCTAAACTATCAGCAAATGCCGCAATTACATCAGGATTTCCCACTGCTAAAAATCGGTGTAATTGATCATGCGCTTTAATCATATCTGCTTGTTCCTTGGTCAGTAAAGGCCGCCAATAAAAGGCTCTTCCTTCTTTATCGCAAGCTAACCAGCCTTTTTCCGTAAGACGACGGAGAACGGTAGTAACAGAAGTATAAGCCAATTCCCGGTTAGGATCGGAGAGAATGCGGTCGTGTACATCTTTGACTGTTGCTGAACTTAGTTCCCAGACAATACCGAGAATTTCGGCTTCTAGGGGACCGACGGACATTTGTTTAGGACGATAATCGGGTAAGGGAGCCATGTTATTGATAATTTGGGATGTTCTTTCTATTTTTACATTTTTTATCTCACCCGGAGCTACTCCAGGCGCTCCAGAAATGAAAATTTGTATAAACCCAGCGGTACTGGCTTATAATTGCCAAGGAACTGATGATCCTGTACTCGTAAGTTGAAGGTGGATAGATGACAATTAAAAGGTTACTATTAATTGGGCTAACTTTGTTAGCAATAATGTTCTCAGGGTTGTCTTTATTAAGTAGCTGGCAAAAACCTCAGTTCCAGGGTCGTCTAGAATTATATCAGACTAATATTATCTTACAAGCCCAAGCATGGCAACCAGAAGATAGCAGCGACAATAGTATTCAAACAATTCAAGAATCTATTCTCGGTACAAATCCCCTGGAAAGTGCGATTAAGCAATACGAAGAAGCAAGCAAATCTGTTAACGCCAATTTACAGACAATTAAGAAAGAATTAGCAAACCTGCAATCTTCAACACCTACTCCCATTTCTCCAGAGAAAAAAAGGTTACAAAAGTCCGTTCGAGAACAGGGAAAATTGTTAGCAGAAGTAAATTTGCGGTGGGGGATTTTGCAAGCACAGCAACAGGAAATAGACAAAGCTATTACAACTTGGAATCAATTACAGCAACATTCAGAAATCAATTCTCAATATCTAGAAACGGCTCAAGTATTAAGCGGAATGTGGAGTCAACCTCCCAGTTTATTCCCCAAAGCTGAACAATTAATTCAACAAAATTTAGATAATTGGTTTCGTTCTACGGCCTTAGAACAATTATATCAACTCCAACAACGTCAAGAAGCCCTATTATCTCTGAAAATTGCCCAACAAGAAGCAGCAACCCAAGCATTATTAACATTAGCGATAATTGCAACTATCCCCACATTAACAGCTTTTTTAGGGTTAATTCTCCTAGTTTACTTAGTCGTTCAACGCTTACTCAAAGGTCGAGAATCCTTATTAGCAAAAAATGCCGATTTAGTCTGGTCAACTCCTTGGAATTGGGAAATAATTATTCAGGTTTTCGTCGTTGGCTTTTTCTTAATGGGACAATTATTTATCCCAGAATTATTATCTATTTTACCTATTCCTCGTGGTACAGGTAATGCCAGAATTGAGGCTTTTACTGTTTTAGTCAGTTATCTATTAGTAGCTTTCGGTTGTTTATCAGTTCTATATTTTTCCATTAGGCGTTTTTTCCCTCTTCCTGAAAACTGGTTTCGCTTTTATATCTTCAGTAATTGGGTTTTGTGGGGACTAGGTGGCTATTGTACAGCTTTACCCATTGTAGTCATAGTATCGCTAATTAATCAAAAATTATGGCAAGGACAAGGTGGCAGTAATCCACTTTTACAAATGGCACTAGAAAGCCGTGATAATACCACATTAGGAATATTTTTCTTGACCGCAGCCATAGCTGCACCGCTTTTTGAAGAATTTCTATTTCGGGGCTTTTTATTACCATCTTTAACTCGTTATATGTCAGTTTGGGGGGCAATTTTCGTCAGTAGTTTGTTATTTGCGGCCGCTCACTTGAGTTTATCAGAAATACTACCGCTGACAGCATTAGGAATGGTATTAGGAATAGTTTACACCCGCTCACGCAATTTACTTTCTTGTATGCTTCTCCATAGTCTTTGGAACAGTGGCACATTAATTAGTTTGTTTCTTTTAGGTAGTAATGGGTAATGGGTAATGGGTAATGGGTAATGGGTAAAAATAATTTAGTATAACTGTTAACTCCTTGAATACTTATCAAAAAATCCTCCGGATTTCACAATAAAAGATATGTAGAAAAATCTATAAAATTGGTAAATGTGTTTCACAATATTTTTCTGCCAGATTTGCTATATATTACAAAAAATTTGCTGCTTTTACGATTGCATTTTATCAGCATTCTATTAGCATTTAAATTATCTAGTATTACCAGTAAAAAATATCAATTACCAATCATCAAGGAATATAGTTAAATATGATTAATTTTAACCCATCTCACACTACAAAGCAACTGTTAGCGGGTTATGCTGGAATTATTTTTGGTGGATTTGGGCTGCATAAATTTATTCTTGGTTATACCTCAGAAGGTTTTATTATGTTAGCAATTTCCTTAATTGGTGGTTCTTTTACCTACGGACTTGCATTAATAGTCATGCAAATCGTTGGTTTGATTGAAGCCATGATTTACTTGAATAAAACCCAGGAAGAATTTATTAATACATATTTTCTTAACAAACAAGGCTGGTTTTAAAAAGTTTATCAAGTATAATTGATATGCAAACCCTCAAATATAAACAAATCCATCTACTTATCTTACTAATGATGAGTATGGGATACTTTACTGTAGTATCGGAGTGGGAAATTGATTATTTCTACAAAATCTTAATCTTAATGCTCCCAGTCCAGTTAACTGCTATAATTTACACAGCCAGAACAAAACTATAATTTTGAACACGGGAAAAAACTTAATATTTTTTGACTTGGTTAAAATGACAGGTTTCGCTTAACCTCAAAGTAGAGATAGTAATTATCAAGACTCAAAACTAACAAAAGCGAACCTAAAAACTGGCCATGCAACTGACCCCAAAATCTGAAATAGTTCTAGAATCTAGTCCTCCCACAAAAATACTTAACTCAGAGAAAATCATTTTAGATGTTGGGGGAATGAAATGTGCAGGATGTGTAAATGCAGTAGAAAAACAGCTTATTAAGCATCCGGGAGTTAAAAATGTTTGTGTCAACCTGGGAACAGAAATTGCAGTCATAGAAGCGGAAACTGGTATTGTAGATGCAGAAGCCCTAGCTCAGGGACTGACAGCCGCAGGATTTCCCAGCCAATTACGGACAGCTAAAAGTGCTGATAATCATCCCCAATTCGGGGTAGAAGCCCGACAGCGTCAAGAAATGCGGACGATAACTAGACAATTAATAATTGCTGGTTTGCTACTGCTCCTATCGGGAATAGGCCATTTTGGTAATATTGGGTCTACCATTTTTCCTTTTTTAAATAATATCTGGTTTCATTGTGGACTGGCTACCATCGCCATTATCATTCCTGGTAGACCAATTTTAGTAGAAGGTTGGCTAGGTTGGCGACGAGGTGCGCCAAATATGAATACCCTCATTGGTTTGGGAACAGTGACGGCTTATACTGCTAGTCTGGTGGCCTTATTATTTCCCCAAATGGGTTGGGAGTGCTTTTTTGATGAACCGGTGATGATGTTGGGTTTTATTCTTTTAGGAAGAACCTTAGAAAAACAGACCAGAGGACTCGCAGCTAAAGCATTTCGGCAATTATTAGCGCTCGCACCCCAAACAGCCCGTTTAATTATTAACCCAGAACCAGAAAAATTGATAGCTGGGGCAAATATTATCGAAATTCCCGCAGAACAAGTGCTTGTAGGTGAATGGTTGCAGGTGTTACCAGGGGACAAAGTTCCCGTTGATGGTGAGGTGCGCTTTGGACAAACTACCATAGATGAATCTATGCTGACCGGGGAAGTAGTACCGGTAATCAAGCAACCAGGAGATATTGTCACCGGGGGAACTCTTAACCAGTCAGGAGCTATTGCTATTCAAGCCACCCGTACAGGTGATGATACAACTTTAGCCCAAATCGTGGCCTTGGTGGAAGCCGCCCAAACTCGCAAAGCCCCAGTGCAAAAATTAGCAGATACGGTGGCTGGGTATTTTACCTACGGTGTATTAACAGCCTCCTGCTTAACATTTATATTTTGGTATTTTTTGGGAACTCACTTCTGGCCAGATGTCACCATGTCCGGTGGTATGGAAATGGCTCACAATATGGGACATAATTCCCCACATTTAGCCCCTCATACCCAGTATTCCTCATTATTAATTAGTTTAAAATTAGCGATCGCTGTGATGGTAGTTGCTTGTCCCTGTGCTTTAGGACTGGCTACCCCTACGGCTATTCTCGTAGGAACTGGTATGGGTGCAAAACGGGGACTATTAATCAAAGGTGGTGACGTTTTAGAAAAGGTCCACAAACTCGACACGGTAGTTTTTGATAAAACCGGAACTCTCACCACAGGTAAACCGACGGTGACAGATTGTCTAGTTATTGCTGAATCAACTTCACAATTATCCCTAATTCAACTGGCCGCAGCCGTGGAAAGCGGTACTTATCATCCCCTGGCCACAGCCATTCAACAGGAAGCCAAAGCCAGAGAGTTAATTATCCCCCATGCTGTAGACTTCCACACAGAACCAGGAATGGGCGTATCTGCTGTCGTTGAGGGAAAAAATGTCCTTTTAGGTAACTGGGAATGGTTTAATTACCACCAAATCAATATTCATGAAACAACACAACAACAAGCACATCAATTGGCTACAGAGGGCAAAACTGTAATTGGTGTGGCTGTAGATGGAATTTTAACGGGACTCATTGCTGTTAGTGATACCCTCAGACCAGATGCTAAAACCGCAGTAGATAAATTGCGACAAATGGGTTTGCGTGTTATGCTCCTCAGTGGTGATAGATTGGAAGTAGCCAAAGCGATCGCTAAACAACTAGGAATCACCAACGCTGATATTATGGCAGGTATCCCCCCAGCCCAAAAAGCTGCCACCATTCAACGTCTTCAGTCAGGAAATATCAAATCAGTCGTAGCGATGATTGGAGACGGCATCAATGACGCTCCAGCCTTATCACAGGCAGATGTGGGCATTGCTTTACATTCTGGTACAGATGTGGCCATGGAAACTGCCGAAATTATTTTAATGCGAAATTCCCTTACCGATGTTGTCCGAGCAATTCAGCTAAGTCGAGCCACTTTCAATACCATCCGTCAAAATTTATTTTGGGCTTTTGCTTATAATACTATAGGTATCCCCCTGGCTGCTGGGGTCTTATTACCTGGTTGGGGTTTTAATCTCGGTCCAGCCAGCGCCGCAGCATTAATGGCTTTTAGTTCTGTCAGTGTTGTGACTAATTCAATTTTATTGAGGAGGTTTGACCCAGCAGTATCGCATATTGATTTAATTAACTAGGTAATCAAGAATAAGCAAGATGAAAATAGCAATTAGTGGTGCAACAGGTTTTGTCGGTAGTCGGTTAGTAGCAAAACTACACGCAGAAGGTCATAGAATTTTGGTATTAACTCGAAATACTACCTTTGCCCAAAAGGTTTTCCCTCCCCAAGCGTTCCCTAACCTAGAAATTATTGCCTATACCCCTATTGTATCCGGTGCTTGGCAAGATACTATCGCAGGTTGTGATGGAGTGGTTAATTTGGCAGGAGAACCCATTGCTGAGGGACGCTGGACTCCAGAACGCAAGCAGGAAATTCTTAACACTCGCAAACTGGGGACACAGAAAATTGTCGAAGCTATTGCTAAAAGTCAACCTCAACCTAGTGTTTTAATCAATACTTCAGCTATTGGTTACTACGGAACTAGTGAAACTGCTAGTTTTGATGAAGATAGCGCCAACGGTAAGGACTTTTTAGCCCAAGTCTGTCAAGAGTGGGAAGCGGAAGCTAGAAAGGTAAAAGATACCAATGTCCGCTTAGTAATTTTACGCTTTGGTATTATTTTGGGCAATGGTGGCGCTTTGGGAAAAATGATTACTCCTTTTAAACTTTTTGCTGGTGGACCTATTGGCACTGGTCAACAGTGGTTTTCTTGGATTCATTTAGATGATATCGTTAGTTTAATTATCCAAGCTTTAACTAAATCAACTATGGAAGGAGTATATAATGGTACTGCTCCTCAACCGGTCTCGATGAATGATTTAAGTACAACTATGGGTAAGGTCATGAATCGTCCTTCTTGGTTGCCTGTTCCTGGATTTGCTATAGAAGCTATATTAGGAGATGGAGCAAAGGTGGTTTTAGAAGGACAGCAGGTTTTACCAAAACGTACTTTAGAATCTGGTTTTGAGTATCAATATCCGAATTTACAATCCGCACTAACCCAAATTCTTAGCTAATACAGCACTTCCCGGTGTTATGAGGTACATATCCAAGAGTTTCACAATTTTGTACCTCATTAGTGCCATTTTGAAAAGGTTTCTCCGGTTGCAGATTTTCAAATTTTTCGTGAATCTTTTGAAAAATCTTTGGTATATTTTCAATTAAATTATGTTGATTTATTTGGTTTGGATGGTATTAATGATTCAATTTTGTACCTGATAAGAGCGGAAACCGCTGTAGATAATGCTGCAACTTTACCCCCAATTATTTTTAGATTAGAGTCTAGGAGAAGATTAGGTAAAAACCTGGGATACTCATTTACCAGGTTGGGAAGAAACACCGGGGAAAGTAAATATGCACGTAATTTTGTGACTATTAATTTTGGCTTTGGTTTATGACATGATTGATGATGGTAAAATACGTTATAATCTCAGCAGAATAATGTGATCATTGGTTTCCTGATTATATTAGGAAATGATCCAGATCAAGCGTTTATCTATGTGTTGAAATCTGAAAACCCTAATGTTATTCTCAATTACTCATTATCAATTACTAATTCACTAATAGCAGCGAAGTAGACCTTAGACTTGACGGGGTCAGGAATCATTGTTTTGTCACCTGGTTGCCAATCAACAGGACAAACTTCGTCGGTATGGGACTGAACATACTGAATTGCTTGTAATGTTCGTAGGGTTTCATCTACACTGCGACCAAAGGCTAAATTATTGATAGTGGCGTGTTGAAGGATGCCATCTTTATCAATGATAAATAAACCGCGTAAAGCTATGCCGGCGGTGGGGTCAAGAACGTTGTAAGCGGCGCTGATTTCTTTTTTGATATCGGAAACTAGGGGATAATTTATGTCACCTACTCCACCAGATTTACGATCTGTTTGAATCCAAGCGAGATGAGAAAATTCACTATCTACAGAAATGCCCAATATCTCTGTATTTAGGTTACTGAATTCCTCATAGCGATCGCTAAATGCCGTAACTTCAGTGGGACAAACAAAGGTAAAATCTAGGGGGTAGAACAATAGCACAACATATCTACCGCGATAATCAGACAATCTAATTGACCTAAACTCTTGATCTACTACGGTGGTTGCTATAAAATCGGGGGACTGTTGACCAATACGCAGGCACCCCTCTGTTCCATAGGTGAGTGTCATTAACCTAATTCTCCTTCGTCTTCATATTTGTATTTATTTTTTAGCTGATGCATACTGGTTAGAGATAATTTACCCATTATCACAGGATTCAATTATATCTGTTAAAATCAAAATCAAAATACTGATTTTGCTATCAAACATTAAAGTCATTATATTCACTCATATCTTTTTTTGCTCACAAATTAGATTTGTGATATTCTAATTACGTCATAATATTTACTTAGCCGGAAACCTAAATCATGAGCGAGTTAATAAAAGCCGATCTTCGAGAACGCTTGGGTAACATTGACCAAATCCGTGATGTTCTCATTGGACCGCAGATGAGGGATTATAGTAATCGTCTAGAGCAACTAGAACGCAATTCAATATCACTTCAACAGGAGGTTAGGACTCGCTGTGAAGAGGTGCGTCAAACACTTTTAGCAGAGTTGCAAACTGCTATTGATAGCTGGGAAAAAAAAATTCGTGCCTTGATTTTAAAAGACGAGGAGGAAAAGTTTGATATTCGCCAGCAGATTGATGGTATCAATAAGCGTATTGCTAGTACAACCCAGGATTTACAAGAATCTATCACTACTGAATTAGACGAATTAGCAGAAAATGCTGATAAGCGTTTCAAGGCGATTCAGGCAAAGGATGAAGATGATAAATTTGAAATTCGTCAGCAGATTGACCTGTTGAGTAAGCGAATGATGGGTAACATTGAAGCCATAGATAAAACACTACACCAACAAACCACTACCCTACAAGAAAATCTACAAGAGACTCGCACTAAACTACAAGATGAAATTACGGATCTACGGAATCAGATTCTTGAGGAATTAGAACGCTACTGTTCTATGTTAAATCAAGAAAAGGTTTCCCGAGATGATATGGCAGAACTACTATTTGAGCTAGGATTAAGGCTTAAAGGTAGGGAATTTGTTCCTGAACTCCAACAAGTGGCTAATACAGCACCAGAAACCCAAACATTAGAGCAAACACTCTTAACTCCTCCCTCTGAAACTGTTGATGATTCTGAAACTGTTGATGATTTAGAAGCAAAGATCGTTTTAGATGTTCCTCCCCCCCCGGCTAAATCACAATCCACCATTTCCCGTCGGGGTCGTACTGGTCGTCTTAAAGGGGTCTAAAATAAACCTTCTGGACTTTATTTTCTCATGTACGAGGATTTTCCAGGTCTGGCTAAATACTAAGGAAAAGGTGACAGAGTTTATCAGCAATTATCAATTCAAAAGGATTTGCCGATGTTTCAGCGATTACCTAGATTATTAAAAATGGTTAATTTCTCCGGGCTTGAGGCTTTTCAATCCATCAAATTTTGAATTGATAATTGCTGAGGACATATTAACGCTGAAAAATTACCTCTCCAGCCCTGATAAAGGGTTAAAAACAAACTAGAAAGCCATAGGGAACAGTAAATTGATAAACTGGTCACAGTTAGAGAAGATATGATTAATTCTCCTGTTGAACTTATCTTCTTGGGAAGTTATTATATATGAAAATAAGATGCGTCTCGGCAATGGCACAATAGCCTAGCCCGAAAAATAAAAAATAATTCAGAAGATAAAAATTTTGGGAGTTAACCAATTTTACCTTGAGTATTATTACTCCTCCTTCTCTAAGTAAATGATCCTGTGGGATATTAACTTCAATTACCAATTACCAATTACCTATGTCTTACGTATCACTTCTCAAAAACATACCAGAAGTATTCAGTCAACCAACGGGAATAGCCGCCATAGCCTCTCTTGGCCTCCACGGTGCTATTGCCTTAATCGTGCCATTAATGCCAGTTAATTCTAGTGCGTCTTCAAAGACTGACTCACCCAAAGCGGTGGGATTGATGGAATTGAGTGCCGTTGATCAAAGCCGATTACCACAACCCCCTCAAACATCACAATTAGCTTTACCGCAACCCCAGCTACCTCTACAGCAACAACTACCAGGTACTAGTTTGGGTAGCCCCTTAACCAACTATTCTCCTTTACAAAGACAATTATCTAATCAGCCAATATTCCCAGCTATTCCTAGCTCGTCAACCAACTATAATGTCTCTTACCTGCCTAGCAAATCTATTGAAAGATTGACTCCCAATAGTTCACAGAGGGACATGGGCAGCTTGTCACCCAGAAGTACATATACTCCCTCTACCCCCTCACTCAATCAGGGAATCCCACAAACCGAATCTCTAATTGTTAATAGGTTGCCAAAAGTTCAACAAAGTACGGAAATACCTGGAGAGCCACTTAATAATCCATCTGCTGATAAGATTGATATTGGGGGTACAACAGCGGCAGGTATTTCACCTCCACAAACGATGGAATCAGAAAATAATCCGGTTAAAATTCCTCAAGGTGGGGAAAAACTAGCTTTAGTAGATAATTCTAGGGGACAATCATCGGAAATACCCACAAATCAGCTTGAATCGAAAGTTAAAAAAACTGAACAATTGCTGGCTAAACTAAATTCATACAACAATCTTAGACAAAATATTCGCCAAGAATATCCTAATATCAAAGAGAAAGGGGTAATTCATGAAACTATATCTATAGATACACCAGAGATGGAAGGTACAGTTATAGGTAGATTAGTTGTAGATTCAGATGGTAAGGTTTTAGATATTAAGTTCCAAGAAGGCACAGAATCGCCGAAGTTACAATCTAAGGCTCGAGAATTTTTCAGCGCTAATCCTCCCCAAGCTGATAAGCAACAAATTAGTTCTTATCCTTTCCGACTAAAATTCCAAAATAATCTCAATGCTCCGGGAGTAAGTTCTAAAGGTCAACCTTCTGCAACTCCAAATAATATTGAAAAATTACCAGAATCAGAAATCAAACCTTCTGCAACTCCCAATACTACTCAAAAATTACCAGAATCGAAAATCAAACCTTCTGCAACTCCCAATACTACTCAAAAATTACCAGAATCAGAAATCAAACCTTCTGCAACTCCCAATACTACTCAAAAATTACCAGAATCAGAAATCAAACCTTCTGCAACTCCAAATACTACTCAAAAATTACCAGAATCGAAAATCAAATCTTCTGCAACTCCCAATACTACTCAAAAATTACCAGAATCAGAAATCAAACCTTCTGCAACTCCAAATACTACTCAAAAATTACCAGAATCGAAAATCAAATCTTCTGCTGCTACACCAACTGTAAATAATATTAATTCTGTAACTACACCAACACAAACTAGTGATGCTCGGTCTGTATCCAGTGAATCTAATCAAAAACTGATCCAATTCTTAAATCAAATTAAGAAAGAAGGAAAAAATCCTTAGTATTTAATCTCAGGAAATATGTCATTTTCTGAAGTTATACAGCGGTTTACACTCTTATGAGGTACAAAGTTGAATCATGAAACTCTTGTGGTGCGGGCATCTTGCCCGCTAGATATGTAACTCATAACACCGGGAAGTGCTGTAAGGTATGGCGAGAAAGAATGAAAGTATATTTAATGGATCTTCAATACTGTACTTCATGATCATGTGTCAGTTGTCAATTACCAAAGAAATATTATAAATGGATTGGATTACCCTCCTGAGTTCGCTACAGTCTGACTTTCTGCAAAGGTTCACATCTGGGTATTTACTTCATTGTGAAACAGAAGGTCAACATAGTGAATTAACTATTATTTCTGGTGATAGATTAAAAGCATTACGGAGATTTTGCTGGTTAATGGCGGAAAAATATAAACGCACTTCCCCAGTCCGTGATGTTTTTATTAATAATCTGAAAGGTAAATTAGGTGAGGAAGTTGTTAAAGAAAGGTTAGCTGATTTTATTACTGAAGTAGATTATGAAAAACGCTTTGGTGGTGATGGTAAAAGTGATTTTACTCTCACTGCTAATTCTCTAATTGGCGTTGAGGTTAAATCGCGTCACGGTAGTATTAATAGAGTTAGATGGTCAGTTAGTGCTGAAGAAGTCGAAAAAAATGCGGTAATTGTCTGTATTTTGATTCAAGAAGAAGTCAATGAAGCGCAATCTGCATACCACCTTTTTTTAGCTGGATTTCTTCCCACACAAATGATTAAATTGAAAACTGGAAAAATTTCCTTTGGGATTAATCAATTATTGTATGGTGGTGGATTATTGCCATATTTAGAACAATTTCAAATTTCCGCAAATTCTCGTAAATCAAACCTATCTCAGAGTCAATTAATTAAAACTCAATCTGCACCTGTTGATTTAACTATTTTTTATTTAGATATCGGTGATGAATATTTTCAAAAAGGGGAGTATGCAGCAGCAATTAATAGTTATAATCAAGCTTTGCAGTTTAATAATAGTGATGCTGATATTTATTATAAACTAGGTTTAGTTAATTATCAATTAGGTGAATATGACACAGCAATTATTAATTATAGTCAGGCAATAAATATTAATATTAATCATCCTCAAGCTTACAATCAAATGGGTTTGGCACATTATCAAAAAGGTAATTATCAAATAGCCATAGAAGCTTACACCCAAGCTATTATAATTAATCCCCATTTGGCTATTAATTATAAAAATCGCGCTGAGGTTCGTTCTCGTATTGGTGATAATCAAGGAGCAATCGAAGATTATCACCAGGCCATAAAGCTAAATCCTGATTATGCTACTACGCAAAAAGATAGACAAATATCTCGTTATTTATTAGATGATAAACAGCGATTAAAGCAAATAATTAATCTTGATATTGATGATGCTATTGGTTATAAAAATCGTGGACATGATCGGGCTGAATTAGGAGATTATGAAGGAGCAATTGCTGATTATACTCAAGCAACTCAAATTAATCCTGATGATATTGATGCTTATTATTATCGGGGTAATGCTCACTTTGATTTAGGGCAATATGAAGCAGCAATTACCGATTATACTCAGGTAGTTAAAATTAATTCTCACTATGTTAATGCTTATTATAACCGGGGAAATGCCTTGTTAGAGATTGCAGATAAACAGGCAGCAGTTGAGGATTTTCATAAAGCCGCAGATTTATATTGGCAAGAAGGAAAATTAGCAGAATATAAAGATACACAAGCGAGAATTATAGAATTAGAAATAGAAGCATCTTTAGATATTTTGAATTTTTAACTACAAGTTGGGTAGTTGGTAATTACTTCTTGTTCTCTGCTGACTTTATTAAAACTGCTTTCATGGTTAATTATTAAAATAGATATATTTATCCTTTTTGGAAAATACCATGCCACAGCGAATAATTATAGAAGTCAATAATTGGTTTAAACGAGATAGAATTGTCCGTAATTTAGAACTTTTCCAGGATATTATTGTTATCTCCCTTTGTGTAAGTCTATTTTGTGTAATGCTGATTCGCTTAGGAGATATGTTTTTATCATTTTTACGTCCATTAGATCTACGCCAAGTAACTTCTGATATTTTGTTTATTTTGATATTAGTAGAACTGTTTCGCTTATTAGTTGATTATCTACAAGAACGGAGTATATCCGTAGGTGCTGCGGTAGAAATTACCATTGTTTCGGCTTTACGAGAGGTAATTTTACGTGGTGTATTAGAAATTTCCCGCGACCAGCTTTTTGGACTTTCTCTATTTTTACTAGTTTTAGCAGGAATTTTTCTGGCTTTACCTTGGATGCCTCGTTTATTAGAACAGGTAAAAAGTGGTAAACATGATACAGTAGAACCAGAATTATAAGGCTATCAAATATATGCCTCAATTAACATCAAAACAATGGATTTTAATTCAACAGAGAATAACACCTTATCTATTTTTATTACCTGCCTTAATTATCTTAATTTTGACAGTTTTTTGGCCAGCGATTCAAGCCTTTTATCTCAGTTTTACCAGTTATGAGAATATAGGAGATCCTCCCCAATGGATTGGTTTTAAAAACTTTCTGCGTTTATCAAAAGACCCTGTTTTTTGGCAAACCTTACAAAACACATTTATTTATCTAATTGGGGTTGTGCCAATTTTAGTATTTTCACCCTTAGTTTTAGCCATTTTAGTCAATCAAAAATTGCGAGGAATGAATTGGTTTAGAACGGCATATTATACCCCAGTGGTAATTTCTATGGTAGTGGCAGGAATAGCCTGGAAATGGTTATATGCAGAAACCGGATTACTGAACCAAATCCTTAAAACCTTGGGAATTTTTCCTGACGGAATCCCCTGGTTAACCAGTCCAAATAAAATATTTGGAATTGTCCCTATTTCCCTTGCGAGTATTATGGCTGTAACTATTTGGAAAGGATTAGGTTACTATATGGTAATTTATTTAGCTGGATTACAAGCTATTTCTGCGGATATCTACGAAGCTGCTGCTATTGATGGTTCAGATAATATTCGCAAACATTGGGATATTACCCTACCATTAATGAAACCTTATTTGTCTTTAGTAGCTGTAATTTCTGCTATTTCTGCTACTAAAGTTTTTGAAGAAGTTTATATCATGACTCAAGGCGGACCACTCAATAGTTCTAAGACAATTGTTTATTATTTGTATGAACAAGCATTCGGTAATTTAGAAATTAGTTATGCTTGTACAATTGGTTTAGTGCTATTTTTGATGATCTTAATTTTATCAATGTTGCGGATTGGTTCAATAGGCAAAGTTGTCTAAAAAACCTCATGGAGCAGTAGTTAGTAGTAAAAGAAAAACAACTAACCACTGACTACTGACACCAGACTATTCTCTACCTGTAGGTAAACCTAACTTGTGATTGCTAGGATTAGGAGAAGACTCATTGTGAGTTATTTTCAACTTGGGTTTAGGACTACCTCCACCGCTACTACGTCTTTCCTCATTGCCCTTACCTTCCTTTGACCAAGAAGAACGACCACCGCGACCACCTCCAGAACTGCGTTCCCGTTCTCCACCATCACCGCGTTTGTTAATTCTTGGTTTGGGAGTTGGGCTTTCCTCAACGGGCAGGTCTACACCTGATAATAACCAAGCGGGACGGGTTTGATCGTAGGCGATTTGTAAAGCAGCCGCAGCGATCGCATGAGCATCATATTCCTCAATCATTTCGCTGATAATAGGCAAGAAGGAAGCTAACCGTTCACCAGTTAAAGCCTCGGCTACTTGTCCCCGTAACTTCTGGATATGTTGGGCTTCAATCTGCGCTTTAGTAGGAATAGATAGAATTTGCCAAGTTTGGCGGTTGTGACGTTCAAAAGCCTGTTGTTTGCGGCGTTCAAAGGATTGGACTAAGGAAATTGCTGTTCCTTCTTTTCCAGCCCGACCAGTCCGACCAATTCGGTGTACATAGGTTTCTACACTATCAGGTAAATCAAAGTTGATCACATGAGAAAGTTGATCAACATCTAAACCTCTAGCTGCAATATCAGTAGCTACTACCCAACGTACTTGACGGTTACGAAAACGGATTAATAGACGTTCCCGCGCTTGTTGGGACAAATCACCATGATATTCATCCACACTATGACCAGCAGATTGCAATTGACTGGTTAATTCTGCGGCTGTGCGTCGGGTACGAACAAAGATTAAAGCCGTTTCTGGATCTTCCATTTCCAAAATTGGTTGTAAAGCTTTAGCTTTTGTCCAATGACGGGGAATTATGTAAGCGACCTGATTGATTTTATTCGGTGCGGCTTTAGGTTGTTCAACGGTGACAGTCACCGGTGAATTCAAAAATTTATTTACCAACATCCGAATTGACGGTGGCATTGTAGCTGAGAATAAGGCTGTTTGGCGTTCTTCTGGGGCTTGAGAAAGAATTCTTTCTACATCGTCAATGAAGCCCATACTTAACATTTCATCAGCTTCATCTAAAACAAACCATCTAACCTGGTCTAAGTTCAAGTTACCACGATCCAGTAGATCTATTACCCGTCCTGGTGTACCCACGACGATTTGCGCCCCACGTCTGAGTTGCATAATTTGTCGGTCAATTGATTGACCACCATAAATAGCCGCCGCTTTCAAGTAACTATTACCAATAAATTGGGAAATAGCCGCATGAACTTGAATTGCTAACTCACGAGTTGGGGTTAAAACTATTGCTTGTACAGCTTTTAAATTAGGATCTAGCCTTTCTAAAATTGGTAGAGAAAAAGCTGCGGTTTTACCCGTTCCTGTTTGGGACTGACCAACTACATCTCGACCATTTAATAGTTGAGGAATTGCCTGGGTTTGAATATTTGTAGGTGCAGAAAAACCCATGTTTTCTAACAGTTCAGCCCGTTCTTGGGAAATGCCTAATTCTTGAAATGATAAATTCATTAACGCTCCTAGATTTTATTGTGAATTTTGGACTTGTCAGCCGATACTTATTTGTAAATTAAGTCTTATGCAAGAGTAGATAAGAGATGGGAATGAAACTTCAACTATTGACAACTTGACCATAAAGGTCATAGGCATCGGCACTTGCAATCGCTACTTTAACGATAGTTCCTAGCCTAGCCTCTCCTTTAACATAGACTTGACCATCAATCTCCGGGGAAAACCTCCCAGAACGACCGATTAATTCTCCCCCGGAAGAAATTGAACCCGGATTTTCTTGCTCAATCAGGACATCAACTATTTTGCCGACTTCCTGTTGATTTTTCTGGAAAGAAATTGGCTGTTGTAATTCCATCAGTTGATTACGGCGGTTCGTCATCACTTCTGCGGGAATTTGATTAGGTAGATTGTAGGCAGGAGTTTCTTCTTCTGGTGAGAAGGTAAAAACACCAACATGATCAAATTTATGTCGTTGGGTAAACTCTAATAAATGTTGAAAATGCTCCTGGGTTTCTCCTGGAAAACCAACTATAAATGTGGTTCTGATCACTGCTGATGGTAAGGCAATTTTCAGCCGTTCCATAATTCCATCATTTATTTGTCCTTGCCAAGGACGATTCATAGCCCGGAGAATTTCTGGGTGAGAATGTTGCAAAGGCAAATCCAAATATGGTAAAACATTCGGGGTTTCTTGGATAGCGGTAATCACCTCTGGTGTTAACCCGGTGGGATAGGCGTAGTGCATCCTAATCCAAGGTACATCTACCTTTCCTAAAGCTCGCAGCAACTCGGCTAATTTTGGTTTGCCGTAAATATCTAGTCCGTAATTAGTGGTGATTTGGGAAATGAGAATTATTTCTTTAACACCTTGATTTACCAGTTCTTGGGCTTCGGTAACTATTGATTCAATAGTACGCGATCGCTGGTTTCCTCGCAAATGGGGAATAATACAAAATGCACACCGATAATCACAGCCTTCCGCTACTCGCAGGTAAGCTACGCCTTCTGTTGTTGTCCGATAACGTGGTGTGGTTTCATCGGCAATATAAGTGGGTTCGGCAGTAATTTCTTTAACTCTCTCTCCCTGTTCTGCCCGCTCAATGACATCAACGATTTTGTGATAATCGCCCGTCCCTACCACCGCTACGGCTTCTGGCAATTCTTCCAATAATTGTTCTTGAAAATGCTGTGCCATGCAGCCAGTAATTACGATTTTTTTATTTGCTTCTGCCAGTTCTACTAGGGTTTTTACTGATTCCTGTCGAGCCGCTTCGATAAAACTACAGGTATTAACAATTACGTAATCTGCTAATTCTTCGTTACTATCTACACTATAACCTGCATTTACTAGCAGTCCTAGCATATGTTCTGTATCAATTCGATTTTTCTCGCAGCCCAGGTGAGAAATGGCAATTGTTGGCTTTTCACCCATATTTTCAATAAATCTTCCGTTTTTCCTTGTTAATTAACATTCAAGCATTGGTTTAGGAATAAACACAGGAGACTACAGGTAAATAAATTTACAAGGATTTAGTGTCGTCCTTTATCCTTGATCAATAAATCACTTAGTGAATTACGCTGTAATTCCTACTCAACTACCCGCTACTAATTACCGGACTTAACCTATATAACTAGCAACTTTAACTAGTAAAAGCCAAATTGAGACCTTTATCCATCATGTTGACAGGGGTCATCTGATGATACTCCTACTAATTTGTTTCCCAAGGTCATCTTAAGTGTCTTTGGGTAAGTCTGACACTCGTAATATTTTCAACAATTCGCTTAATGGTATTTTTCATTACCCTAGCGTGGGCGTTGTTAATTTACCCATTGGGAAGCCGACCAAGAGGTCTGTTTTGAGAAGCCGCTACCCAACTGGGGAAATCGCATTGGCGACTACGCCTATCAAGCAGTAATGCTACTCCGACATTCATAAATAAATGGCGGGAAGCTGCCTTGCATCTTGTGAGTGGCAAACTCCTCTTGTCATCAGGTTTGATCCTAACATATCTTATGGAAGGTTTACAGCTAATTTCTATCTTTAGGAGGAGGTAGCAAGCTGACGAAAAAAAACCCGCCTCTAATCTAAACTCCCAGATCACTTGTGGTCAAGGGTTATGGAGTTTAAAGTGTGAGATATATTGGAGAATATATTTCTGGAATATATTTCTTTCTTCTGGATCTAACATCTCTAGTTTACATCTAATTCAAACTGTTGATGGTTCTTAATCTAGTTGAGGCTGGTTATGGGTAATGGTGAAATTACAATCTCTTTCCTATAGACTGTTCCCTAACTAGCGACTTAAACATTAGTATAAAAAGGCAGAAGGCTGTAATGCCTAGAGAATCTACATTTTTTGTGGTTCTCACTGTCTAGTTATTCGTGCCATTTGAAGCCCCCTTGTCTGGAAAGTGGGGATAGGCAAGCAATCCAGACTGTGCCAAGTAAATTAAAGACGTGGATCTACATCAGTTATTTAAAACCCGAACTCCAATTATTGGCGTGTTGCATCTGCTACCGCTTCCTACTTCAGCCCGTTGGGGGGGTAGTCTGAAAGCGGTGATTGACCGCGCCGAACAAGAAGCCACAGCCCTTGCCAGTGGAGGGGTAGATGGGATCATCGTTGAGAATTTTTTCGATGCCCCATTTACTAAAAATCAAGTTGACCCCGCAGTTGTAAGTGCCATGACGATGGTTGTTCAACGGGTCCAGAATTTAGTTACTGTGCCTGTGGGGTTAAATGTGTTACGTAATGATGGCAGAAGTGCGATCGCTATTGCTAGTTGTGTTAAGGCGCAATTTATCCGAATTAATGTTCTTACAGGTGTAATGGCAACTGACCAAGGATTAATTGAAGGGGAAGCCCATCAATTATTGCGGTATCGTCGGGAATTAGGATCTGATGTGAAAATTTTTGCTGATGTTTTGGTAAAACACGCCCGTCCGTTGAGTGATCCTAATCTGACGGTTGCAGTAAAAGATACTATTGAAAGAGGTTTGGCTGATGCGGTAATTTTATCTGGGTGGGCTACGGGTAATCCCCCTGACCAAGAAGATTTAGAACTAGCTAGTGCTGCGGCTGCTGGTACTCCTGTTTTTATTGGTAGTGGTGCAAGTTGGGAAAATATTGGCACTCTCCTACAAGCCGCAAACGGGGTGATTGTTTCTAGTTCTCTCAAACGTCATGGTCAAATTCAGCAACCCATAGACCCTATTCGCGTCAGTCAATTTGTAGAAGCAGCCCGCAGACCTCTATTGTCTGAACTATGATGCTTTTGATTTTCGTGATTTAGATGATGCGAAAGTTCCTCAACTAATCACCAATCACCAATTACCAATCACCAATCACCAATCACCAATCACCAATATTATGATTCGTCGTCGTTCTACTCCTGGGATTCACAAATGGTCACGTCCGGCGATAGTAGCGATCGCTGGATTTGGTATCCTGAATACAGGTTATCTCACTTTTGAGAAGCTGACCGGTAGCACTCCGGTTTGTACCACACCAGAAAATGTGAAAGGATGTGTAGATGTCCTTTCTAGTCCTTGGGCTACGGTTTTAGGTCAACCATTACCCTTGTTCGGTTTATTGGCATACATTAGTATGTTCATATTCGCTTTAGCTCCTTTGGCTTTGAATTCTGGGGGAAATCACAAAAATCAGAAACAACTAGAAAATGTGACTTGGTGGTTGCTGTTTATAGGAGCGATCGCTATGTCTGTTTTTAGTGGATACCTAATGTATGTACTAGCATTTCAACTCAAAGCTATTTGTCTTTACTGTATTGCTTCTGCTTTATTTGCATTAATCATGTTAGTGTTAACTGTCATGGGTAGAGATTGGGAAGATATCGGACAAATGTTATTTACAGCTTTGATTGTAGCAATGGTGACGCTAATTGGCACTTTAGGGGTTTATTCTCAAGTCAATTCATCAAGTAATATTACGGAATCAACTGATGGTAAACCTACAGCAATTACCTTTACGCCCAAAGAACAACCAAATCCCGAATTTGGCTGGGAAATTACCACTAAATCTAGTGTAGCAGAAATAGCCCTAGCTGAACATCTTGTCAAATCTGGTGCTAAGGAATATGTAGCCTATTGGTGTCCTCACTGTCACGAACAAAAGCTCCTTTTCGGGAAAGAAGCTTATCAAATCATTAATGATAATTCTAAGGTAGAGTGCGCCGACGATAGTCCTAATGGTAAACCAGAATTATGTAAAGCTGCAAAAATTGAAAGTTTCCCAACTTGGGTTATTAATGGTAAAAGCTATAGCGGAGTTCAAAACCTAGAAGAACTAGGAAAAATCACAGGTTATACAGGTCCAAAAAACTTTAAATACTTCCGCTAGAGATTAAAACTACATCCAAAAAATCATTAATTAAGTGTAGGGGTTTAGCAATGGGCTTTACCCCTACTGCATATTTAAGGCTTGCTGAAAAAATAGTTCAAAGTTTTTTGCTGTCGCTTCTTGTTGTTTCTCTTTTCTATACATTTTAGTGTTTTTCACTGTCAGGGTTTTTATGTAAATTATTCACAAAACCTCCTGTGTGTCAATCCGTACCCTATTTGTATAAAGTTCAGGATAATAAGTACTATTTTAAATCTTTATTACGGTTACGTAAAGAATCAGCACTAAACTATAATCTCAATATGTTTCTTGTACAGCTAATGTAGATTAACTAGATATGCATTCCTGCAACTTTCCCTTGTTGTCTATTAATAATAAAAATATACACTCAACCTTTTGGCAATTATGGGATGAGCATAAAGACTATCTATATCATTGTTGCATCAAATGGATGAGCAATATCAACGATGCAGAAGATGTTCTTAGTCAAGCAATGCTCAAAGCTTGGAATAAAATCAGTAATTGTACGGTCGAAATTAAAGATTTTAAGACTTACGTAACGAAATTAACTTATAATCTCTGTGTTGACACTTATAGAGAACTTCATTCCCTTATGGAATATGGTAATAGTTGGGAAGTTATTTGTGATGAATATGAAGAAATATTCGTGAACAAAAAAGAAGAAAACCCAGTTCTTGTTGCTACGCAACAAGAACTGGAAAATTTTTTTGAGGTTGTTATAGATGAGTTACCTTCCCGACTGCGAGAAACGTTTATTCTGTACTGGAAAGAAGAATTTTCGTACCAAGAAATTGGAGAAAAATTGAATGTTTCCTATGATAATGTCCGCAAGCGGATTTCCCAAGCACGGGCAATTTTAAAACAGCGATATCATCAAGATTTTATTCGGGAAGAAGATAGATATTCTTCTGATTTAGATGAGTGTGAATCTCAGGCTTTTTCCCAATCTCCAAAAAGGAGAAGGAAATCTCAGAATACGAATCAAACAGAAATTTCTACTGGTGAGATTTTAGCATTATCTGATGAGTTACAAACAGAGACAATGGTAAATCATAAAGAACCAGAACAAGCAGTTACTACTTCACAATTTATGGTAGTAGATATTCAATCTGATTGGGAGATTGAAGAGGTTAGAAAAACACCTGATATCAATGAGGAGTATCTCCCAAAAGATATACTTAAAAAATTTGGGCTTTTATGCAATCAGAAACTATCTTTACAGGATTTTTTGGTGTTTTTAGCAATAGTCAACAATAAATTATTTAATTTTGTGGGGTGTTTAAATTTTAAGGTCAGACAAGATACCCAAACTACAAGATTTAAGGGCATATTCGTGTCTTTGTTGAATTTACAAACTTTATGGCAGGTGTGGGCTGATAGTGGAGGTTAATTTCTGGTAATGTTTTACAAAGATAGTTTTGTATGTATTTTTGTAAAGCCCTCTCATGTACCACAAAATTATTCAGAAAAGATATCTATTTTGGGATTTACTTACGCAAAATTTCCAAATCAAATTTCCCAGCCTTCTCCCTTAAGGATAATTTAATGATGATTCATCGTTTAACTGCGGTGAGCATTTTCGCTGTGCTGAACGCTTTAGCATTCCCGTCCAAATCTGAAGCCCAAGCAACTCAGGATGTTAACTTTAACGGCAATATTACCGCAACTATTACTATTAAAATTGGGTCACCTGCTAATCCTACCCCATCCATAGGTTTTAGCGCTAATGAAGCCCAGTTAATAGGTACAGCAGATGTGAGTATATCCTGTACTACTACTGCTTTCTTTTTCAGCGTGTCTGTTCCGCAACGGATAGCTGCACCTTCAGGCTTCGATGATACTTTTCGGAAAGCTCGTATTCGTTCAGGAAACAGAATGACAACCGCTGAGGTCGGTAGTTCTACAGGTTTTCCTGGCTGGGGCGACTCGTTCCCTGAGCCTTTGAGTATTAGCGGTTGTATAAGTGAACCTTTAGTAGTGGAAATGATTGCTGGTAGCGCCAATGCTCAAAGTAATCCTGTTGGAAGCTACATCTATAAAGTAACCCTGACAGCTACTCCTCAGTAAGTATATAATGTTTGGATTATAACCATCTACTGAATTTCCGTTAAATAATTCACAATTTGGCTGCTAAAACCGTCTAACTATTAAGTAACTGAAATATGATTGCGTATTTTGCTTATGCCACCTTCACCTACTTAATGAAGGGATAAAAAACCTAGTTTTGGTATTGAACATGAAAAATCTTTGTCGTCTTGCTCTAATTACTGGTATTGCCGCTCTCAGTGCAGTGGCTTTCAACCCCAAAGCCCAAGCAGAAATTAAGGACATTAACTTCTCAGGTACTATCGCAAGGATTTGTACCTTTGGTGCAAATACAGATGGTGTCTTAGCTGCTGGCGACGGCTGGGTTGAAGGTACAACTGGTATACCATCACTTAATACAGGTACTGCAGGTTCAATAACTCTTACTTGCAATGGTTATGCTACGGTAAGTGCAGGACTTCCCGTTAGGCTGTCAGCACCTATTGGATTTATTGATCCTCATCGGCAATCTGTTATTTACGATACGGAAACTCAGCAGCACGCAAGCAATTACACTGGCACTCGGTTTTGGACTAACTACTATGCTACTAATATGACTATTCCTGCTGATACATCTCGTACTTTCAAGGTCGGTATGAGTGCTGGATCACAAGGTACTGCTGGTAATGTTGTGGCTGGAACCTATAGCTATAAGGTTACTGTTACCGCTACTCCTAACTAGAACAGAGTCCATAAAAAGCCTAATTCCTGAATAAAAGTAGGCTTTTCAAGGACTCGCTTTAGTTATCTTGTTTTTTCCAAGGATTGGATACCTGGTTTTAAGGTCCAATCCTTACTCCATGATACTGCAGATAATTCTAGTTGGTAAAAATTAAGTATGAAAAGTTCTTGTAAGAAACTAATTTTATATCCTTTGAGTAGTATTGTGTTTTCTACCTTTTTATTATCGGAAAATACTGCTAAAGCTGATATTACTATTTCTCCACTGGTAATTGAAACCGCAGCTAAACAGGGACAAGCGCAAGGAAACATTACAGTGACAAATGGAGACACTAAAAGCTTCCGATCCCGTGTTTATACTGAACCTTTTACTTATGATTTAGAAACTGGATTTAAACTTTTAGATTCCAGTCCTTTCGATTTAACTCCCTATTTGCAATTTTCTCCACGAGAACTGGAAGTTCCTGGTACAGATAATCGTCGTATCCGGTTTGTTGCGCGCTTTCCTCCCAGTTTACCCGATGGTGAATATCGGACGATGTTATTCACAGAAAATTTAGAAGCGACCTTTCAAGAAGAACAAAATTCAAGTAAAGGGGCTATTTTCAGAACAGCAATTGTTCCCAGAATAGGAGTAGCTGTTTATGTTCGCAAGGGCAATATTTCCCACAATTTAACTGCGGTTAATGCTAGATTTGATTCTAAATCGCAGCAACTTCAATTATTAGTTAAAAATAGCGGAAAAGCTAGTGTAATTACTCAGGGAGAATGGACGATTAAAAAGGAAAATAAACAAATTTATAATGGTAGAGGTATAGATACAACGGTCATTGCGGAAGGGGAACGTTATCTCACTGTTGATTATTCTAATGCTGCTAAAAAAATTCAATTAGAACCGGGAGAATATCAACTTTCTGGTAATTTAGGATGGGGTGTAAACCAGACCAATAAAATTCCGTTTAGTGTCAAATTTATTGTTCCCTAAAAATTTATTTATCAAGACGATTTTCATCGGCAAATATACGATAAAAACCGTCTTTTTTTTAATTTGACGTAGTTTAACAGTGTTTTTAAAGATTAATAATTATCTAAAAATACTTTGCTTTTTTAATTTAGTTAGTTGTAGTTTTATTGGCAAAAATAATTTAATTTTAGCAGCAGAATTACCTGGTCAAATTTCTTTAAATGAAAAGCAAATATTCATAAAAACTCCCCTGAAAAATATTTCCCAACCAAAATATTTTGGAGATCAAAAATTACCAATATTTTTGACTCAAGTAACTTCAATACCGCCAAAAAATGATCATGTAACAACATTTATTATTGGCTTAAATGCTGGTAAACGCAATATTAGAGATGGGGTTTTAGTGCGGGGTGAAGTTAAGGACAAAGACGCGATTAATTTTGAAAATTGGTTAATTCCTTATGATGATGTTTTGCAAACATTAAAGTTTACTTCTAAAAGTATATCAGATCATGAGGTTGAGTTGCGATCGCCTTTTAAAGTTATTCATTTTGATACTAATAAACTGCATAATGATCCAGAATTAGGATTAGTCCTTTCCACGAAGGAAATTAAAGATATTTTCGGTATTGAATCTAAATTTGATTGGCGGGAATATGCTATTGTTTTTGATATTCCTGAAATCAAGTCTGACAACAGTAATAATATTGAAAAAAAGCCTGTTATCTTAACAGGATTACCAAAAATTTCTCCTCCCAATATCACATTGAGTATGGTGGAACAAAAGACTAATTTAACTGGTACAACCACTTCAGATTTAAAGAATCAGGGTACTTTATCAGCGGTGGGAACAATCCTTGATAGTAGTTGGTTTCTGCGGCTAAATCAAGGTGATATAACAGATAGTAAAACTTGGCAATTATCAGATCTACAAATTCTTAAACAAGCAGATTCTAGTGATTATTATTTAGGTTCACAACCAACTTTTTGGCAAAGTTCAAGTGGAGGAGATTTTTGGGGATTTACTACTATTAAACGTTATGGTTTTTCTCCCTTTGCTAACTATGGTAGTGGTAGTGCAAACATTATTCAAAGATTACAACCAGATCGTATTTATGGAACTGTAACAGGTCGCGCTCCCCCAGGGACTTTAGCACGTCTTGTTAAAGGTTTATATCATCCTACTCCGATAGCTGAACAGTTAGTTGATAGTTCAGGAACTTACCGTTTTGATAATGTTCCTGTGGGTAGACAAATAGGCACAAATTATCAAGTTTTATTATATGTCGATGGAGTTTTAACTGCTAAACCACGAGTTGAAGATGCCCGGTTTAATTTATTACCTGAACAACTGTCACAGGGAACATCAGCTTTAATTGTTTCTGGGGGGTGGAAACGACATTTAAATAATAATGATTTTTGGGGAGACTTTACCCAATTTAGTGGAGGAATCAAGCAAAGATGGGGATTAACAAAGGATTTAACTGTAGGTTTAGGGGGTATATATGACTCATCTTTTCAAGGTTTAACAGAGCTTTTTTATCAGCCGCAAAGGTCTCCTTTTAAAGCAAATATTTCTGGTTTGATGGGAGATAAGATTAAGATTAATACTAATCTCAGTTGGGAAAAATCTCTTTTAAAAGTTACTGTTTCTAGTGTAATAGCAGATGATATCAAGCTAAATACTAATGTAATTTGGGATGGTAATCCTAATTTTTATGCGACATTAAGTAATGATTTAAAATCTACTCGCTATACTTTAGATTTCCAAATATTAAAGCACATCAAATTTAATAGTAATGGGGATTTAGACAAAGATAAAAATTTCGGTTTAGGCTATTCTTCTAGTAGTGGTAATTCTTCTACTTCTGCTCTGGTGAATATTAATACAAATGCTCAATTAAATTGGAGTTTAAATCAAACTTTAGGCAATTTATCCCTTAATCATAGTGGTAATCAGTCCAGCACTTCTTCCCAACTATCTTATGTATTTAATCCTTCCCAGTCCTTAATTTTTAAATATGAAACCCTCAATTCTTCTCAAAATGCTAACTTACTAAGTGCATATTGGCATTATACTTCTCCCATGCAAACTAAATACGGTGAAAATCTTTGGCAAGGTGAATTAGGTTATAGAATAGGGTCTTTAGGAACAGGACTTTATGGAACGCTGGGAACAACTATTTTACCAGGTATTTTGTTACAGGCACGTTATGAAGAAGTTTCTCTAAATTCTGATCAAAGTAGTTTGAGTATTCAACTGGTTTCTAGTTTGGGTTTTCAAGGGGGGATAACTCCGAGTGATAGACAAATCGAACGTTTTCGCACTCAAGGAGGTTTATTAATTAAACCTTTCTTAGATCGTAATAGCAATGGAAAACGAGATCATAATGAAGAAATATATCATGATAATTCTGATTTTCTCATGATCAATAATGAGCCTGTAATATCTTCGCAACTTGATATTCACAAAGATAAGTTAATTATCCGTCTTCCCCCCGGAATTTATCGTATAGACTTAGATACTGCTGGTTTTCCTCCTGACTTCCAACCCGCAATTAGTACCTTTGCTGTGCAAGTGGTTGAGGGAAGTTATACACCTATTCTTATTCCCTTGCAACCGGCTTACACTCTAGCAGGAACTTTGACAGACTCCAAAGGAAACCCTATTGCTGGTGCTAAAGTTGAAGCTATTGATAATAGTTCTAAATCATCAGTTATATCTATTACGAATAATGCAGGTGTTTTCTATTTAGAACAGTTGCGACAAGGAACTTATCAGTTAAAAGTTAATACCAAATCTGTCGAACCTAATACAATTACAATTAAAGCAGACGCTAATACTTTGCAAGAGTTAAATTTAAAATTACCTTAGCGTACTTTTTAATAGCGGGCAAGATACCCGCACCACAAGAGTTTCATTATTCACAATGTGGAAAATGCTGTATTACCTATCCACCATTCCTGATTTTTTACCAGAGTATGCACTTGCCAATTAGGATCAGTTTGGGAATAATCTAAACGGTAATGTCCACCCCGGCTTTCCGTTCTAAACACAGCACTTTTAAGAATTAATTCGGCAATATCTAATAAATTACGAGTTTCTGCCCAAAGCCTCAATTCTTTTTCAATTTTCGGTTGTTCAAAACTAACTGATTGTGTCGGTTTTAAACTTAATAATAATTGACTTAAAGGTAAAGTTGCAAAATCTTTTTGCCAAGATAAAATTTGCAAAATGGCAGTTTCTAAACTTGATTTTTCTCGACAAATACCCGCAGTTTTCCAAACTATCCGGGGTAAATTTTGGCGAATTTCTGCTAATTGTCTTTGTTGATTTTCCCACTCAATCACAGACGGGTTAAATGCAAAATTTCCAGTTTCAATAATTCCCGTAGATTCCTGTTTTTGAATTATCAATTTTTGATCATCAACATTAGCCATTTGCGCCCCAAAGACAATACATTCTAAAAGAGAATTACTGGCTAAACGATTTGCACCATGTACCCCCGTACTAGCAGTTTCCCCAACAGCATATAAACCAGGAATATTTGTCGAATTAGTCACATCTGTAAGGATACCACCCATCCAGTAGTGAGCAGCGGGAGAAACGGGAATGGGTTGATTAAAGACATCAATACCCCAATGTTGACAAACATTAATGATATTGGGGAAACGGTGACGAATTTTTTCAGGGGGAATAGGACGCATATCTAACCAGACATTCGCTGTAGCCGGGTCAGCAGCCGTTTTTTGTAAATGACTAAAAATTGCTCGACTAACCACATCACGGGGTGCTAATTCCCCTGCTGGGTGGTAATCAAAAGCAAAACGTCGCCCGGTATCATCCACCAAATGCGCCCCTTCACCACGAACAGCTTCACTAATGAGAAAACGTCCTGGTTTACTCAAGGCTGTAGGATGAAACTGGACAAATTCTAAATCCCGAAGAATAGCCCCGGACCGCCAAGCAATGGCCACACCATCACCTGTACTTACCTCTGGGTTAGTAGTTTGGGCAAATACTTGACCACCGCCACCAGTAGCTAAAATTACTGCTCCGGCTCTAATCCAGGTAATTTTACCTTGATAAAATAGACTAATTCCCAGACATTGACCGGTCTTTGGTTCTATCCAAAGACTCAAAGCCAAAGCTTGCTGAATGACTTGAATATTTTGACGACGCAAAACCTGATTTTTCAGAGTAGTTGTGACTTCCCTACCAGTAGTATCAGCCGCATGGAGAACACGAGGACGAGAATGGGCTGCTTCTAAGGTTAAGGCTAAGTTACTGTCATGACGATCAAAAGCGACACCTAAATTAACCAAAGATTCAATACAACGAGGAGCTTCTTCAGCCAAAAATTTCACAGCAGCTAGATCACATAAACCCGCCCCAGCTTTTAATGTGTCTTCAATATGCAGTTTTGGCGAATCTTCTGGAGCGACGGCTGCGGCTATACCACCTTGAGCCCAATCACTAGCGGATAGGGAAACTGTTTCTTTAGTAATTAAGCCGACTTGTAAGCAGGGGGGTAAACACAGGGCTGTATATAGTCCTGCTGCACCAGCACCGACTACTAAAACATCAAATTGGTTAGGAATATCTATATCAGACAAGATGGGGTAATAGGTAATGGGTAATAGGTAATTCGTAATTCGTAATTCGTAATTCGTAATTGGTGATTGGTGATTGGTAATTCGTAATTGGTGATTGGTGATTGGTAATGGGTAATGGGTAATGGGTAATGGGTAATAGGTAATTCGTAATTCGTAATTCGTAATTGGTGATTGGTAATGGGTAATGGGTAATGGGTAATAGGTAATAGAGAAATTTATTAGACTTTTTGCCTATTGCCCCTACCAATCACCAATTACCAATTACCGACTAGGGTTATCTGTAGATACCGTTGTTAATGCGGTCGTCACCCTCGTTGAATTCAGACGATTTTTCTGTAACCGTGAAGTTATCCAAATTAGCTTGCAAAAGTGCTTTTTGTTTATCGCTCAATTTTGCCAAATTTAATACATCCTCCACTTTTTTGTAGGGAGCATTTTTGATAATTTTCTTAGCCAAGGTGGGATAGAGTCCTGGATACTTTTGGAAAGCAGCAATGTTGGTATTATTCAAATCAATTTTTTTACCAAAATCTGTTCCTAGTTTCTGATCTGCATTGTTTTGGCGGGCAAATGCTAAAACAGGGACCTGATTCCCTACAAAGCTATTGAAACTCAAGGCTTGGGCTGTTTGAGTAGTTCCCAGTATTCCCCAGCAGCCTAGCAACAATGTAAACACAGTAAATAAACGCACCAATCCTTTCACGATTTTTACCTCTTTTTTTCAAGGAATAATACAATGTTGCAGCTAAAAGCTATTAACAGTAGGGCATAAACCGGAAGTTTAGGTCTGTTAAAGCAGTTTCTTTTCTAACTTGATCCTAGTTTCTCCGTGGTTTAGCTAGATTGTTGATAGCTTGCACAACAGTCATCAAAAACTAATATACAGCGGATCAATATCCATAATATTTACCACTATTTGGTTTGATTTGACTTTTGCCAAAAGTCTCACCTCCTAGCACCTTTGCGCCCATTTTTCCGTTTTACCTCAGTTAATGGGAATTTTACGCCAGAGCCGCTGCCAATAAGAAAAGACTGTCTACTAGAATTGTACTCAAAACCGCGCCCCCAAAGGCGTACCAATGGGATTGCTTATTTAGTAAAGATCCTGTTCCTACTGTCATTAGTATAATGGCAAGAATCACTGCCCAGCCCTCTCCCCAGGGTGTTTCAACTTTTTCTAAGGCATTTTGTAAGATTTGTGAAGCACCAGCCGGATCTATTCTCATAATTTGTCGCCAATAGGGCATCAAATCTACTATATAAAAATAAATATCGGTTAAAACTGTCCCCAATAAAGAACCTAAATAGAACCAATTACCGATTTTACCCCAATTTTTCGTTAAACACCACACAGCAAAGGGTAATCCTAGTGATTCTATGGGTATATGCCAGATTGGTTCATATCTTAACCAACCCCAATAAATTGCTCCCGTTAACCAAGTCCAACTAAATCCAAAAAGTAGATCTCCCCATAAATAAGTTCGTGAACTTGACATTAATCTCATACTGAGCCATACCCAAAACCCTGTCATTAATACGCTAAGGATAGGGAATAATCGCACTAATGGAGCTTCCATGAACACTGGTATTGACACTAAAAATACTGATGCTGCAAATACTAACCAATTTTGTCGGGAAGATATGAAGTTTGCTAAAGAGGGATTTTTAAGGTCGTCATTGATATCTGGCGTGGGGTTAGTAGCTGTATAGGAAAAGAATGTATGATTAATCAACGTTTTTAATATTTGTTACTAAACTTTACTTATCTCACAATATCATAATTGAAAATCCCCCCAGGGGGTATCTTGATTATACATAAAAATTGTTTATCGGCCTATGCACTTGAATCTTGCTAAGGTTTCAGAAATATGATGATCACAAGATTGATTAGATAATTCGCGTATTTTGTTACAGGGATATAAATTATTTATATAGGATTTTGGGAAAAAAGGGTTTTCTCAATAAAGGGGTGTTTATTCTCATGATTATTGAGAATTTCGTCAATAATTTTACGAGTTTTGGTAATTTCAGCCGGGGGGCTTGACAGTGTTTTGAATTTCGGGTATGATGATGTTATGGGTGGAAAATAGTGCGCCCATATATATAGAGTTTTTATTTATTCAAGATCATAATTTTCCACACAAATCTCCGAAGTGGGGGAATAAGAAAATAATATTGTGCTACTAACGAATAATATAATAATGTTATATCGTTTCTGTATGTAATGAAGTACACACAAGTTGACTGTTCCCTAAAACTAAAAAACTTTGTACCTCACGAGCATGGGAAGTGCTATAAAATTGTAGAATTTTCCCTAAACAGACTGACCATAACCAGGTAAAGTCGGATAACTTGCTATAATTATTCATTCATCTGAGGAGTCTGGTTAATGACAACAATCTTAGAAACAAGTAGCATGAATATAATATTATCACAAATAACAGCACCTAGTGCAGGAGTTAGTATTCAAGTTGATTTAGTTCCAGGAATGATACAGGCATTTATTTTAGGAATTGTCCAAGGAATTACAGAGTTTTTACCAATTAGTAGTACAGCACATTTACTAATTTTTACCAAGGTATTTGGTTGGAAAGAACTTGGTTCTAAGGATTTTGTTGACGCTATTCAATTTGGGAGTGTAATTGCCATTTTATGTTATTTTTGGTCTGTGATTTCTAGTTTAGTGAAAGGTGCAATTAAAGCTTTTAAAAATAAAGATTGGGAAAGTGAAGATTGGAAAATTGTTGTGGGAATTGCTGCGGGGACAATTCCCGCTTTAACTATTGGGTTTGTATTAAAAGATGTAATTCCTGAAAGTGCCTTAATTATTGCGATAATGTCGTTAATTATGGCAATTTTGCTAGGTTTAGCTGAAAAATTGGGGAATCGGAAACGAGGTTTTAATGCTTTGGAAATTCGAGATGGTATTTTGGTAGGATTAGGACAAACTCTAGCTTTAGTTCCAGGAGTTTCCCGTTCTGGTTCAACTTTAACTACTGGCTTATTTTTAGGGTTAAAAAGAGAAGCAGCAGCGAAATTTTCATTTTTATTAGGATTTCCAACTTTGACTATTGCGACTTTGTACAAAAGTTTGAAGATATTCAAAATGTTCCAAGCTCATGAGTTACCAGATAATATTGTAATTTTGTTAATTGTTGGTATTGTTTCTACCTTTATTTTCTCTTATTTATCAATTGCTTTTTTAATCAAATACTTACAAACTAAAAATACTTTAGTTTTTGTTTGGTATAGATTGGCTTTTGGTATTTCTATATTATTAGCAATTAAGGCGGGTTGGCAAGGATAAATCTGTTAGAATATTTACGGTAGTTGGGAATTGGGTATTATAGCAATTATCGGTGTTATGAGGTACATATCTAGCGGGCAAGATGCCCGCACCACAAGAGTTTAATGATTCAATTTTGTACCTCATTATAGTGGAAAATGCTGTATAGACTTAGTGAAAAAATATATCGCTAAATCGCAAATCTAAGGGACAACAAATAACTGACAACTGACCATTGACAACTGACACAAGAGTTTAATGATTCAATTTTGTACCTTATTATAGTGGAAAACGCTGTATAGATTTAGTGAAAAAATATATCGCTAAATCGCAAATTTAAGGGACGACAAACAACTGACAACTGACAACTGACTTATGACTACCATTCAACCTGCTAAAATTACCAAGGTGCTTGCTGACTCAATTGCTGAAGAAATTGGCTTTGAGGTTGGTGATGCTATTATTTCTATTAACGGCATAAAACCCCGTGATTTAATTGATTATCAGTTTTTGTGTGCTGACGAAATTCTAGAATTAGAAGTTTTAGATACCACCGGAAAAACTCATCATCTAGAAATTGAAAAAGATGATGATGATGATTTAGGACTGGAATTTGCTACAGCTTTATTTGATGGTTTAATTCAGTGTAATAACCGTTGTCCTTTTTGCTTTATTGATCAACAACCACCAGGAAAACGGACTAGTTTATATTTAAAAGATGATGATTACCGATTAAGCTTTTTATATGGTTCTTATCTGACTTTAACGAATTTAACCGCTAAAGAATGGCAAAGAATCGAGCAAATGCGGTTATCACCTCTGTATGTTTCCGTGCATTCCACAGAACCAGACGTGAGAATTAGACTTTTAAAAAATCATCGTGCTGGTGAAATATTATCACAAATTCGCTGGTTTCAAGAACGAAGATTACAAATTCATGCTCAAGTTGTCGTTTGTCCCGGTATAAATGATGGTAAATATCTGGAAAAGACATTACAGGATTTAACATCTTTTTATACTGGAGAATTACCAACAGTGGCTTCCGTAGCAGTTGTTCCAGTCGGTTTAACGCGGTTTCGTCCCCAAAAAGATGAATTGAGTCCGGTAACAAAAGAAAAAGCACAAGAGGTAATTTGTCAAGTTAAATTACTTTGTGAAAAGTTTCGCAAAAAATTTGGTTCTAGTGTGGTATGGTTAGCTGATGAATGGTTTTTAATTGCGGGGGAAGAATTACCCACCGAAGCTGAATACGAAGAATACCCCCAAATTGATAATGGGGTCGGTTCAATTCGCTTATTTATTAAACAATTTACGGAAACTGCAAAAGCATTATTACCACCGAAAATTATACATCAGCGTAGATTAACTTGGGTGGTCGGTAATGCAGTGGAAACTGCTTTTAAACCTCTGGTACAGCAATTAAATACTGTGGAGGGTTTAGAGGTAAATATGCAGTCTTTATGTAGCGATTATTGGGGACAAAATATCAGTGTGACAGGGTTATTAACAGGACATGATTTACTCTTAAATCTCAAAGGACAAGATTTAGGAGAGGGAATTTTATTACCTATGGTTATGCTTAAGCACGGGGAACTAGTATTTTTAGATGATATGACGGTTGAAGAAGTAGCTCAACAATTAAATGTCAATATTTTCCCCGTAGCAGGAGTAGAGGAATTAATTAATACTTGTATTCGTGGGTAATAAATTGAGAATTTTCAATTAATTAGACACCTTGTGAAAATTAAATATGTGGTTTCTACAAACTTCACTCTACCTCCAGATGTCTATTTCATATCACCTTTTCAAGAAATAACCGCTTTCACTATTTCAAGAACCTATCTATTATGGGGACGTAAATTGCCCCCATAGTTTTCACGGAAGATGTATATTAGGATCAATCCCCTGAGATTGCAAATAAGCTATTAGTCGTTCTTTTTCCTGACGTTCTTGTTCTGCGCGTTGGTATTCTTTTTCTGCCCGTTGACGTTCTTGTTCTGCGCGTTGGTGTTCTTGTTCTGCCCGTTGACTTTCTTGTTCTGCCCGTTGACGTTCCTGTTCAATCAATTCTACAGCCCAAGATAACAAATTACCTTTTTTATCCCACCATCGCAACCAGTACCCGTTACGGCCTTCCTTTGCACCTCTCCATGTTCCTAAAAATAGTCCCATTGTATCAACCCAATGACGACCATTTTCGTCTGGTTGCTGTAATTCATAACGTCCATTTTCCAGTTGATAATATTCTAATAATCCCCCCTCTGGCTCAAAAATTATATACGTAGTGATTTGTAAAATTTGTTCATAAAAAAACCATTTCCCAGGTGGATAGGTACGTTTAACTGAATATTCCCCACCGTCTTTATCTGATAAAAACTCTATCACTACTGCCGGTATATCCCCTTCTAAATTGGGGGTATAACTTTTCCTATCAGGTAATATCTCTTTAACTGAAGGTATGTATACCCAATCTAGTGCTTTAGCGATAAATTGCCCATTTAATGTGGAACATAGCCCAAAATTAGCAGCAATTAACATCTGTGGTTGCAGAAATCCACTAATTTCTAAACTTTCACGTAAAGCCCCCGCTAAAAGTGGTTGTCCTGTATTTTCCACTGGTTCGTCCTCTAACTGAAAATCATCGGGTAAGGCTTCCCAGGAGATGACCAGTCCAGTCTGTGATTTAATTTCACTGAGTAGGGTTGCCATAAGTGCCACCTTTTGTTGATTTATTCTGATTTTATCAGATGATCTGAATGTTGAAAAACTATCCTATCTCAATAATTAAATGTCAGTATTTTCCCCCTAGCAGGAGTGCAGGAATTAATTAATACTTATTTTCAATAGGATTGATGATGTACAAAAATCTTTCCTACCCTCTAAATAATTAACAACGGACTGATGAATAGAAAGACAGTGGGATTCGTTATTTTAAATGTTAACCTGTTTCTGTTTAATGTCCTGGGAGTATTGCCGGTAAAAGCAGTAAAAAATGATTTTCCTGTATTTAGTGTGGTCAATAGTGAGAATAATCCTGAACAATGGCAAGAAATTAGTAGTCGTTTACAAAAGTTAAATGTTAACTATTGTATTGTTCCTCTGAGTCAAGTTAAAGATCCCAATGATTGGGGTAAACCACGGGTGTTATTTTTGCCAAATGTAGAGCTATTGACAACGGAACAGGCGATCGCTTTAGATCAATGGGTGAGTCAAGGTGGATATTTAATAGCTAGTGGTCCAGTGGGTAATTTATCTAGCCCAGGAGTCCGACAATTATTACGAAAACTCTTGGGAGGTTATTGGGGATTTAGCTTTAATACTATGGAAAATTTACAACCCACAAATAAAACTATTCCCGATTGGATAAATCAAAAAGAACTGTTTGGTTCTGTTATCGGTGGTGTGATTATTCCTAATAATTCTACTACCCAAAGTCCTGTAGTTTGGAACTCTAAGGAGCGTCCACCTGCAATATTAACAACTGAAAAATCTACTTTATTCGGTTGGCATTGGGGAAAAAATCAAGTAGCATCTGTAGAATTAGATATTGCTTGGTTAAAAGCAGCTTTAAATCGTCATTTAAAATTAACAAATAATAGTAAAAATCAAGTTTCTTATCCTGCTAAAAATTGTCAGTCAATAATCATTACTGAACCAAAAAACCCAAAACCACAAACTCTTAAAAAACCAACTGTTACCTCCCAATCTCCACCAGCCAAAAACCCTAATAAGAAAACAAATATTACTTCCCAATTGCAAGCAAAGTCAAAAAATTCAGAATTATTAGGTTCTGCAAAAATCATCAATGAAAATTTAATTGATCCAATTAATCAACTAGAGCAAAATGTCCGGTTAGATGTTGTCCCTAATTCTAATCAACCAATTAATAAAAAAGAAGAAATTTCCCTGCAAAAAGAATTAGAAAATCTCATTGGTAGATTAGAAAGTACCCATGTAGCAGCATTAGCTTATAATTCTTCTCAAAACATCAATAATAGTACCACTAATTCCCAAGTACAACAAGTAGCAGCAATAGAAAACGCTAGAGAAACAATCAAAAATATCCCCTTATTAATTCAACAAAAAAACTATGCATTAGCGCGACAGCAATGGTTAGAAACTAAGGCAAATTTATGGCAACAATTTCCAACTAATCAACGATTAGCACAACCAGAAATTCGGGCAATTTGGTTAGACAGAGGTACGATTGTAAAAGCAGGTAATGAAGCCGAATTAGCCAAAGTCTTTGATAGACTAGCACAAGCCGGAATTAATACAATTTTTTTAGAAACTATCAATGCCAGTTATCCCATTTATCCCAGTCAGGTAGCACCCCAACAAAACCCCCTCATTCATGACTGGGACCCCCTAGAATCTGCTGTTAAACTAGCTCATGCACGGGGGATGGAATTACACGCTTGGGTGTGGGTATTCGCCGCCGGCAATAGCGCTCATAATCAAATTATTAATGTTAGTCCTAACTATTTGGGACCTGTACTAACAGCACATCCCGATTGGGCTAATTATGATAATAAAGGTAATATAATTCCCATTGGTCAAACCAAGCCTTTTTTAGATCCAGCTAATCCCCAAGTCCGCGAGTATTTACTGAAATTATATACAGAAATTGTGACTCGCTATCAGGTAGACGGTATTCACTTAGATTATATTCGTTATCCTTTTCAAGACCCCTTGGCTGGTCGCACCTATGGCTATGGTAAAGCCGCTAGGGAGCAATTTCAACAGCAAACTGGTATAGATCCTTTGACTATTTCCCCCAGTCAACAGGATTTATGGCAACAGTGGACAGTATTCCGTACCCAACAGGTGGATAACTTTGTAGCGGAATTAGCGCAGACGTTGCGACAAAAGCGGAAAACTCTGATTCTCTCAGTGGCTGTTTTTCCCCTTCCAGAATATGAACGTATCGAAAAAATTCAACAACATTGGGAAGTATGGGCAAGACGAGGAGATATAGATTTAATTGTACCAATGACCTATGCTTTAGATACACCCCGATTTCAGGGATTAGCCCAACCCTGGATTACTTCTACAAAATTAGGCTCTACTTTGTTAGTTCCCGGAATCCGTCTTTTGTCATTGCCAAATATAGGTGCATTTGATCAATTACAATTGGTGCGAGATTTACCCGTTAATGGTTATGCGTTGTTTGCAGTGGCAAATTTTAATGATGAACTAGAACAAATACTTAATAGTACCCAAGGGATTAAAAATGAACCTATACCCCAACGGCAACCTTTTCGCACTGCGGCGTTTCGTTATGCAGCTTTGCAAAGGGAATGGCGGGTAGTACAAAAAAATGCTCAGTTAGATAAGTCTGCAATCTTTACTACTGAGTTTAAACAGATGGATCAGGAATTACAGGACGCGCTAAATCAACTGGCCTCTGTACCTTCTGCTATTAATTTAATTACGGCTAGAAAAGCTCTCAATCTCCTCCAATCTCAATTTCCTACATCGTTACAAGCAGAAAATCAAGGGGATTCCTATCAAGTTATAGTCTGGGGAAACCGTCTTTTAGCTATTGAAAGACTCCTCCGTTTCGGTGAAAGAAGGTTAAATATGCGTCGAATCAATGATACTACTATTAAGTAGCTGAAAACCCTCTTACTCTTGCCTATTGCCTGACTTTTAAAACCATCCTTCCTGTTCGAGGGTTTCGACTAATTGTAAACCGCGAGGATCTCCTACTCCCAGTAGTGCAGCTTTGGTATCTTCTCTCACTCCTAAATCTTCGTCTTCGGCAAAGGCTTGAATTAATGCGTCTATGGCTGTAGCATAAACAACATTAGATGGTAGTTCTTTGCAAAGTTGGCCAATTGTCCAAGCGGAGTTACTACGCACAGCGGCTATGGGGTCTTTAACCAAAGCTTCAATCAGGGCAGGAATTGCACCGACAATGGCTTCATATCCTACTTCTGTCATCTGTGCTAGGGCGCTGGCTGCCCAGAGACGAACGGCGGGAATATCGGTTTTTAGGGCATCTATGAGGGGTGCTAAAGAACGATGATCGCGGCAATTTCCTAAAGCCCAGACTATACCCTTGCGAACATAACCATTCCAGTCGCGGTTGAGTTGTATAATTAATGGTTCTACGGCTTCTTTAGCAGGGTTGCGACCAATACCATAGGCGGCGCTGACTCGTACTAGGGGACAGTTATCTGTTAATAGATGGATGAGATGGGGTGTAGCCCGTTGATCTTGAAGATCACAAAAAGCACGCGCTGCTAACATCCGTTCCTGGGGGTGGGGATTTTCTAGGAGTACCAGCATTAATTCTGCATCAGGTTTTTCCACTTCTGATTCATCAGTAAGTGGTTCTAGTTGGTCTAGAGGGGTAATAAGCTCCTCTTCCGCATCAAGTAGGCTGAGTTCGTATTCGTCGTACATAATTATTCCACTGTCACCCTATTCCCTATTCCTTGTTTCTTGTTCCCTTTTCCCTAACTCCAGTGATTTTAGCATCCAGAGGGATTGTTCTTGATAACCAAATTGATGATAAAGAGTTAATGCGGGTGTATTGGCTTGAAATACTTGTAGTCCGATTTGGTGATATCCTTTTTGTCTAGCCCAATCTTCTATATAAGCCATTAATGCTTTGCCAATACCTCTGTGTCTATGTTCTGGGATAACGTAGAGGAGAAAAATATGCGGATGGCGATCGCCGCTTACCTGATCTATAGCATTTCCCAGCCAAAGACAAGCTATGGGGGAAACTTCCCTGTTCTCTGGACTTTGCTCACCTAACTGTTCAGATACCCACCATAAAGGGGTATCACGGGAGAGGTATTGTTCAACTGTACGGGCTAAGTGAGAAAAGTCCTGATGAGGGAATTGTTCTTGATAAGTCAATCGCATAAACTTGACCAAGAGGGCTTGATCCAGAGTAGAACCTTGACGAAGGGAATAGCCGGGAATGAAATTCACAATAGACTTATTCCCCAATTACCTAATTATCATGCCGATGGGAGCGGGGGCTGCCATATCAGAGGGTAAAAAGATGCGAGCACTGACTGCTGCCAAAGCTATGGCAAATATCAAGACGGCAATCAAAGGGGCTATATACTGACGAAAAATAGTCATGTTGTTGATTCCAAACAAATAGCAATAGTATTGAACTCATCCTAGCAATTATTCAGGTTTAGCAAACAACTACTATTGCTGATCTTGGTCTAACTCATTGAGAACTTTTTCACAGTACCAATTTTCAGGCATTCCTGGAGCGTTTTGTTTAGCTTGCTCAATTAACCTTTCAGCCGCCGCCACGTCTCCTGATAATCTAGCGATAAGGCGATTTTTGAGGTAGTTGCCAGTCACTGCTTCATCTGGTGGGTTGGGGATGCTAGGATTGATTGTTTGCACGGGTTCGCGTCGCAGTTGCCAAAATAGGACGTAATAAAGTGTACCAAAAATTAGGATCAGGCTGATAGTTCCCAGGAGTGTGAGAAGATTAACGGCCAGATTTTGGAGAACTAACTGTGAGAGGACATAGCCCAGTAATAGTCCTGTAACTATTAGAACGAACGTACCGACAAGAATAACTACTTGTGTTCCCATATATCTTCTGCTTCTAGTCCTGGTCTATTTGCTGCCAATGCTTTGGGATTCCAAGGGGCAACAATAGGTAATAGTAACAAACCAGGTAACGCTGCTACAAGAGAGAGTAAGAAAAATGTCGGCCAACCTGTGGCTGTAGCCCAACTACCTGCGGGGGCGGAAAGTACGTCTCGACTAATGGCCATCAAACTAGAAAATAAAGCGAATTGAGTGGTGGTGAATCGGTGATTACAGAGACTCATCACAAAGGCGACTGTTGCAACTGTCACTAGTCCAGCGGAAAAGTTTTCGATGTTCACTGCTATTACTAACAGAGAATAATCTTTTTTGTGAGCTACTGCTAGGGCATAATAACCTAAGTTACTCAATAATTGCAGCCCCCCAAATATCCATAAACTGCGATTTAAGTTAATTTTGGTCATGATCACACCGCCGGCTAATACGCCCACGGTGGTGGCAAGAAATCCCATTCCCGCTTGGATTGCACCTATCTCGGTTTTGGTAAAGTCTATTTCTCTCAGAAATAAATTGGCTGTAATCCCAACTAAAGAATCACCTAGTTTATAGAGAAGGATAAAACCTAGTGTTAAACTTGCTTGTTTGAGGCCAAAGCGGTGGAAAAATTCTTTAAAAGGCAGAAAAATAGCTGTTTGTAAGTTTTGAGGGGGGCTATTTTCTTGAACTTCACCCAGGAGATAGTCTGGTAATAATAATGATGCTGTGATCCAAGTAATTAATAATCCTGCTAATAATAAATAAAATACACGCAGGGGAATGAAGCCCACAAAAACCCCAGCAATTAACCCTGCTACTAGTAAAGTGATCAAGACTATAAAAATCACGTCTTCCCTGGAAATGGGCGCTAGTTGTGTTTTGTCTTGCAGTTTGTATTCTGCCGGCGACCACAAGGTAGTAAATATACTGCCTGACATAATCACTGCCATAAGTAAATATACTAGATTCCAAGGGAGATAATCTGCTAAAACTAAGGACAGGGAACTGGTGATAAATAGGGCGATTCGGTAGCCTAATACCCACACAGATGCACCTGGTTGAGCCTCTAGGGGGTTTAAAATGTCCGTACGGTAGGCATCCCCAGCGATGTCCTGAGTGGCACTGAGGAAGGTAATAATTAGGCAATTAATGGCCAGAATTTGTAATATCTGGTCGTTTTGGGCTGGTTGTTGAATCGCAAGGGCAGCTATCGCTAATACTAACCCAATTTGGGTGATAATTAACCATCCTCTTCTTCCATCTAAGAATGGTGGTGTAAATCTATCTAATAGTGGCGACCACAGGAATTTTAAGGAATAAGGTAAACTTAATAACCCAAATAAGGTGATACTGGCAATATCAACTTTAGCATCTTGCATCCATAGTTGTAGGGTTCTACTAGTAAGAAATAGGGGTAGACCTGATGCAAAGCCTAATAATAGTAGAGCACCCATTTTCTGGCTTTGGAAGGCCTGTCGCAGTGCTTGAATTTCTTTCATAGAGATGATCTTGCTATGCTGGCTAAAGAAAGTAAAATTAGGATCTTACTTTCTTTGTGGATAGTTCAATTAGATCTTCAATTTTCTTAATATTTTGATCTCCTGCTAAGTAACCAATACCTCTATGTAAGTGTAAACGAAATTGGGTAATCAGGGTTTCTCTGTCTGTATTTAAACCATCATTATAGCAGCGTTGTTTCAGGGCTAACAATAAAATATCTGCTATTTCTCCACCAAAAACCCGCCATGTCATTTCGACGTTACTATCTTGGGGAATAGGTATGGGTGAAGGTGCTGTGGGTTCTGCGAGGGAACGACAAAAAGCCCACCGACATAATATGTTCCATTGTTCAATTTTGGTGCTGCGTTTGAGTTTGAGTAGTTGTTCTTTGGCTGTTTGGGAAAGTTTGATTCTTTCTATTGGTGATTCCATGATTTTGGTAATTGGTGATTGGTGATTGGTAATTGGTGAGGAAAACCTATTTGTTACTATTTCCAGTTCCCAATGAGTTTAAGTAAGCATTTAACTTGGGTGAAAGTTCCTCTATTAACGGTTTGAGAATATTTACTTGTTCAACTGTTAATAATTTACGAACATAAGCAAGTCGCATCCAATGAATTGTTTCATTTAGAGAACCTCTAGCAATTTTAATAAAGCGTTTATTGTCTTGAAAGTTATAACGTCCTCTACCCTCTGCTATATTTGTTCCAATGCTATCTGCTGAACGCACAATCTGCTTACCAATTGTATCTTTACTGAAATTATCCCATCCCATAATCACTTTCCAAATTTCATTTGCTAATTTTTCTGATAATTTATACACTTGTAACTCTTCAAAATCTGGTCTTCCCATTACCCATTACCCATTACCCATTACCCATTACCCATTACCCATTACGAATTACGAATTACGAATTACGAATTACGAATTACCCATTACCAAAAATAACCGGGTTTGATTGTGGTTTCTCGTTTGTTGGAGTTATATTGGAGGAGGTATTCACGGGCTATGGCTTCGGTTTCTTGGAGGGTTTGATATTCTTTTTTAGCGATTTCGGTGTCGGTGGAAAGGAGAATTACTTGATGGCTGGCTGAGGGAAAGTATCTTTCTACTAGGTTGTTACGGTGGGAGGAATCTAGTCTTCCTAAGGGGGTGTCTATGGCTATGGGTAACCGTCTTCCTGAGACTTTGGCTAATCCCCATAAAAATGCGATCGCTAATAGTTGTTTTTCTCCTGCTGAAAGCCGATGTTTGGGAACCGGTTTTCCATTTAAATCATATAATGATAAACCGAAGGTTTTACTGTCTATGGCTATGCGATGTACCAGGTTTGATTTATGTAATAAATATAAAAAACAGTTTTTTACTTCTTCTTCCAATTTGTTCAATTTTTTCAGGGTTAATCTTTCTCGAAATATTTTTAATGTTTGTTGCACTTTTCCGGCAGAATTAATAATATGTTCACTATTTTGATATTTGAGATTTTCTACTGTATATTCATTTAATTCTTGTTTGAGTTTTTTGGTTTCTGCATCTAATTCTATCAGTTTTTGATTCATTATTTCTGACTGGGATTTCATTTTATTAAATTCAGTTTGTGTCTGTTTGACTGCTTTTTGTAGTTTTGTATATTCTTCGGGTGCGGCCGCAGTTTGTACTTGTCTGTCTAAGGTGAGAATGTCTTCTTCATTATTAGTTAATTCATCTAATTGCTTTTGGGCTGTATTTTGGGAAATCTTCAACCGATAGGTTATATTATCAACTAAACTTAAACTTTCTTCATCTGCATTTAACCAGGTATTTTCTGTGGATAAGTTATTGCTATATAAGTTATTAATATCTTCTGCTAAAAAAGACTGAATATTAGTAAGTTTATTGGTTTCTAGATTTAATTGTTTTAGCCAATTCAGTAATCTTTCATCTCTGGCAATTAAGACATCTTTAGCTAATTGAATTTGTTGAGTTTTCAGTTCTTTTTCTCCCTGTCTTTGAACTTGAGATAATAAAGGACTAATTAAGGCTAAAGGTAAAACATCAGCAGCTATTTCACGTAATGATTCACGGAGGTTATTAGCAACTTTAATTTTCTCTTCTCTTTGTTGTTCTAATTGACTACGTTCAGCGGCAATTTTACCACCTTCATTAACAAATCTATCTAAAGCTTCTTCATGGATTTTTTCTAATTCTGTAACTTCAATATTCAGATTTATTAATTTTAGATTATTCTTTTTGTATTCTTCCTGTTTTTCCTGGAGTCTGGTTTCAATTTCTTCTAATTTTGCTAAATCTTTTGTATCTGCAAATTCTCGTTTTTTGCGATTTACTAAAATCTCTAAATCAATTGCTAATTTATCGGCTAATTCTAAACCCAAAAGTCCGTTAATTGCGTCAACAACTATGGGCGGGGGTATTTCCTGCTCTGCAAGTTCTTTAACTTGTTCACCGTCAAATAGAAATAAATTAGAAATACCTAAAGGTAAGATATTTTCTATATATTCATCCCAAATATTAACCAAGGAATCAATTGGCCAAGTTTCATCATCTCCTAAAATACCTAAATGGTCTTTACCGTCTTTCGGATTTTTTTCCCAAGTCCGCACAACCCGATATTTGATAAGTTTATCTTCTTCGATATGTTCAAAAACCAATTCAATTCTGGTTTTTTCTGTGGGGTTAGCTTTACTATTGACACATTGGGTTAAAAAATCACTATAACTCAAATTTCCTCTAGTTGAACATTGGGCGCGTTGTCCATATAATGCGAGACGAATGGCATCTATTAAGGTGGTTTTTCCACCACCATTCATTCCTCCTAAGAGGATAATTGGACGGGTGTTATCTTCATCAATTTGGGGGTTGAGGTTGATGATTTGTTTACCGGCATAAGGACCGAAGTTTTGCAGAACTAATTCTAGAAAGATCATGGGTTTTTGGGTTGGGTATTCTAGTTTTTTTAAACGAACCACAGAGGCGCAGAGGACGCAGAGGAAGAGAGAAAGGAGATATTATCTCGTTCCCTGTCTCTGATAGGGAATGCTGTCAAGAGGCTCTGCCTCGGTTATAATGAGTTGAGGTAGAATCTCAAGATTGGCATTCCCAAGCCAGAGGCTAGGAACGAGGGTGGGGAGGATATTCTATTGGTCTGGGTTATCATTTGGGTTCTTTTGTGCATATTTGAAGTTAGCCCAAGTTTGTGGTTTAGTCTGTTGTTTTTCGGGGGTATCTCCTAATGTTAATTGTTTGACTTTTTCCCGAATTGTAGCAACATCACCTTCTAAGGCTGCTTGTCGTAAATCTCTTTTTAAATGGGCATTTCTAATGGCTACTTCTGGAGAACGGGAACTTGTATCAAAGCATTTTTCTAGGGTTTCGTAGATACCGACCCGGCGGGTTTTTTTCTTAAATTGTCTTTCTGTATCTAATAGTCTAGCCATTAATTCTAAGTGCATTCCGTCACCGTCACATATTTCTTCTAATACTCCCCATTCGTCAGTACCAAGAATACTTTGATCTGCACCAGGACGAGGATCTTTAAATACTTCTCCTGTCACTTCTTCATATATTCGGGGGACGCTATCATCAAATTCGTGTTTTTCTTCTAACCAGATTCGGCGAATTTCACTCAATTCTGCTTGAGAAATAAGGGTAAGGTCGCGCATATTTTCTGGCGCATTTTCACGCATTTCTTTTTGCGCTGTTAATAATTTTCTTAACCAATATTCTCGCCAATATTTTGTATATGGTCCGGGTATAGGTTCAATAGATATTCCCCCGTCTACATTACGTTCAAATAATTGAACTTCTCCGCGTAAACGGCGAAAATCTCTTTTTTCTCGGTCATTTACAATATCTAATTCTCGACGGAAATCAACAATTGGTTGCAACCATTCTTTTTCGTTATTATTTTGAATCATTGCATTCAAAGATTTATCACGTTCAACAAGCGTGCAAACCCAGCAACCAAAACGAGAGCTACCACAACTAGGAGTAGAAGTATCAACGACTAAAGGACATTCATTATCTTCTGTTGATTCTCTATACATAGAAAATAAATCTTTATTGCTATGTCCCCAAGGGTTTGAAAACTGCATTAAATATAGCCAAACTTCATCAGTTCGCCAATCTTCAATAGGACTATAAACAAGTGAATTAGGTAAGCTTGCATTAGGACTAAGATGTTCGCGTAATCGTCTTTCTTCGTATTTTTTCATTGTGGCAGCGCGACGAGGACTTTCTGCTTTGCGAATACCTAAGACTACAATAGCTTCACCGCTACTCCTAACAACATCACGAATAAAACGATTAGATGGATTGATTTTCAAACGTCCGGTACACCAACGAAACTTTTGACGGGGTGCGGGATATCCTTTACCAATTAAACCTACCCAGTATGTATCCGCAATTTCTGGTTCTAATACATGGGGTTGCATTGGCATTTTCTGCTCTTTAGCAGCTAATTCTATATGCTTATGAGAACGACGTACCCAAGTAGAAACATAGGGATTTTCTACTCCTGTATCTGTTGTAATTACATGAATTGGTTTAATTCTTTTTTCCGGTGGGAGTTCAGAAATTGCATTCCAAATAAGCTGTAAAGTAGCAGTGCTGTCTTTCCCCCCTGAATAGCCTACGACCCAAGGTATCTCATCTAAACAATACAATTCTTGAATTTCTGTGGTCAAAGCTTGGATATACTCCACTAACTCTGGTACAGTACGATTTTGCTGATTTTTAGTTTCTGGCTGTTCTGAATAAGTCATTTTTCCCCCATTTGTAGATACATGAACCTAAAATCAATACTTCCCTAGGAGAAGATGGAATAATTTAGTATATAAATTAACTTAGCTATGAGTACAACATATTTTTAAAAATTACATCATTAGTATCCATTTTTTTTGGATAATAAAGCAACAATTAGTCAAGAATTTTTTAAAAATTAACATGAATGATAATACAAACAAACTAAATAATCAACTCGCTAATGAGTATCTAGAACGAGAAAATAATGATAAACAGGTATTAGCTTTACTGCTAGACCGGTTTTTAGAGAAAAAAGACCAAATTCTTGTCCAAAAAACCGAAATGGGTGGTACAGAGGCTTATGTAGGTTCTGTCACCTTAGAATGGTTCGCAGGACGGGTACATTTTGCGTCAGGTTTACCCCTCCTGCAAAAAAAGTACAACCCGGATACGGAAAATATTGAAATTGATGCTGATAGCATTGATGAAATTCAACAACGTCCTGTTGATTGGTCGCGTCAAGCACCGTTAGTACAGTATTTAGCAGCGAGAAAAAACCATAAATTTCCGGCTGTTTTGGTGGTAATTAATCAACCTTGGGTAGATAACCCCAAAGCAGCGGAGTGGGATAGTCAAGGACGGGCTAAAAAAGCGACTACTGATTTTATACCTTTAGATAAAGATGGTAAGGTCGGTTTACTGAATATTTCTGAAGAAAATGTGACAATTTATGCTTTAGATGGTCAACATAGATTAATGGGTGTACAGGGCTTAATGGAATTAATTAAATCTGGGAAACTCCAACGTTATAAAAAGGATAAAACTGCTGATGAAAGTTTTATTACTTTATCTGATTTGATTGATAAATATCAAGTAGAACCTGCTTATTTACAAACTTTATCTAAAGAGAAAATTGGTATTGAATTTATTTGTGCAGTTAATGCTGGAGAAACTCATACGGAAGCAAAACGACGAATCAGATCAATTTTTGTTCATGTAAATTTGATGGCTGCACCTTTAAGTAAAGGTCAGTTAGCACAATTAAATGAAGATGATGGTTTTGCTATTGTAGCGCGAAAAATTGCGGTTACACATCCACTTTTAGAACAAAAACCAAATCGCAATTCCCGTGTTAATTGGAATAGTGCCACAGTAGCCGCTAATTCTACAGTTTTAACCACTTTACAAGCCCTACAAGATATGTCTGAAAGATATTTGGGGCAAAAGTTTCCTCACTGGAAACCTTTAGAGAAAGGGTTAATTCCCATGCGTCCAGAAAATGAAGAAATCCAGGAAGGAATTGCAGATTTTAGATTACTTTTTGATCATTTAGCTAATCTTCCCAGTTATAAAATATTGGAACATGAAGAAACAACGGTTTTACGGCGCTTCCATTTTGAAAAAGACGGGGGTGAGGGGAATATGTTATTTCGTCCAGTTTCTCAAGTTGCTTTAGCGCAAGCTTTAGGAATTTTGGTATTTAAAAAAGGTTTTGCTTTGACGGATATTTTTAAGAAGTTGGAGAAATTTGACCGTCAAGGGGGTTTTAGTGGTATGGAATATCCTCAATCTTTATGGTATGGAGTTTTATATGACCCTAATAAAAAGCGGGTACAGGTAGTAGGAAAAGATTTAGCTGTGAAGTTATTAATTTATATTTTGGGGGGAATGACTGAACAAATGGAAGTTACTGCTTTACGTAAGGCTTTAGCTAATGCTAGGACTATAGAAGAACAAACTATAGGTTTTGATGGAAAGTTAGTCAAACCGCAGAATGTAGGACTACCGATTATACTTAGTTAAACAAGTTAGCTAGTAACATCGCTCTGGATTTCATACTGATGCTTAATATCACTATTGTTGTTTACTATATTTTTAATATAGTTCGGTATACGGGGTTGATATGTCTCAGACAAACGATGATAAAACTAATAGCAATCTATCTGATATTAAAGCTAATTTTGTCACATTAGTTGCACCTCTTTTTTCGGAACATTATCTAGAATCATGTTATCCAGGGTTGATTTTTTACCAGGGAAAGCGAAAAATGCTACAAATCAATGTACCTGCTAAAGATTTACCAACTCTTCTCCAAGCTAAACCTGCTACCAAAAACGATCCCACTTTAGGCAAGAATAGGCCAGAAGTTAAAGGCCATGCTAAAGAAATAAAAGACTATGTTCTTGAGCGCGTCAAAACTCAAAAACGTTGGGTTCTAGGTACAATTACAGCTAACGTTGATGAGGAGTCTATTAAAATACATGATTTAGGGAGAGGCTTCTGTATAGTCATTATTCCCAGCGATGTAAAATTAGATATTACAGATGGACAACATCGGAAAAGTGCAATTCAAGAGTTAATTTTAAGCAATGAAAGTCATTTAATATCTGGTGATCAGTTTGCTATTACACTAATTTTAGAAGGAGACAAGCGCCAATGTCAAATTGACTTCCGAGATATGGCTCAAACTAAACCGCTAGATAGTTCATTATTATTATCTTATGGTGAGTTTGAAGGTAGAGTTGGTATTACTAAAAATTTGATAGAACAAGTAAGAATGTTTCAAGATAAAACTAATTTAGTCGGAACAAAAGCATCTACTAAACAGAAGCTTATTTACACCATGAGTTTTCTATCTAGGTTTGTTAGTTGTGTCTTTGCTGATAACACACAACATGACCTTAGAGGTTATAATGTTGATAAATTATCTGAATCTTTAATTGATTGTTTGAACAGATTTTTTCCAGAATGCAAAGATACAAGAGTAATTTCTGAAACACGCATTGACAATCTTACAGTCCATCAAGTAGCTGCATTTCAGGAATCTTGTTTATTGGGTATGAGTGTTGGTATCGAAGTATTAGGGAGATTGCTGTATAATACTTATGATAAGGATAATAATTATTTTGATGAACAGAAAGTTTCTGAATTAGCACAAATTGACTGGTCTCGGAGAAATACCCTTTGGGAAAATAACATAATTAGAAAAACGGGTAATTCTGATTATGAAATTGTAAATAGAGTAAACCCTGTACTAGATGCTGTTAAGGCAGTGAAAACTTTCCTGATATGGATATAGATTACTACCTTTAAGTATAAATTGACAATCAAGGCAGGAATTTAGTTAGATTAAATTCCTCGTCTTCTTTTCCATTATTTATTTTTTCATACTTCAAATACATAGCAATTCTATCCGTATAGTCAATTGAACCTCTAAGTTCAGATACCAAAATTTCTAAACCACCATTAGCGTATTCCTCAAAAATTTCATTACGTTGTTTTTCGTGATCTTCCTCATGAGGAGATATAATTATAATATTCTGAGTTTCTGTGAACGCAATTAATTTAATTAAAATATCATATCCAGATACGGCGAAAACTTCTAACCGAATTGGAGCAGGTTCACGTTTAGAAATTTCCCCCAAAGGAATACGCTTTTTATGCTTTACACCCAAAGCAGCAGCAAAAACAATCACATCAGCAAAAGTCTGAAAAGGACCAGTTCCCCCATCAGCAGAAGTTAAACTTTTCACCAACTCAGCCTTATCCTTAGCAACCCTGATTCTACCAGTTTCCGCCATAATTATAAAATACACACCCTTAACATCACAAACCAAACCTAACTTACTAATACCACATAATCACCCTCCCCTCCGCACCTCTGCGAGAGAAAAAAATCAAAAAACATCCTCATAAACCAGAGAAAGAGGAAACCTAAAATCAACACTAACCAAATATACCTCATTACCCTCAACAAAAGGATGTAACTCCCATAAACCCCTATCATTCAACCGAAAACAATCCAAACCCACCTTATCAGCACTAATTAAAACATATTCCTGTAAAGTTGGAATCTGTCTATATAACTGAAACTTACCCCCCCTATCATAAGCTTCCGTACTCGGAGAAAGCACCTCAACAACTAAACTAGGAAATTGAATAAAATTAATCGCTTTTTTATCTTTAGGGTGACAACTAACAACAACATCAGGATAAGTAAACGGACCATTCTCCGATATACCTACTTTAGCATCAGCCATAAAAGGACGACAATTACCACCCCGCAAATGATTTTTCAACCCAGAAGCTAGATTTAAAGCAATAGTAGTATGAGGAATAGTTCCCCCAGTCATAGCAAAAACTTGACCATTGATATATTCGTGTTTAATATCTTGTTGTTCCTCCCACTCCAAATACTCCGAAGGACTCATATAACTTGTATCCGAACTAGCAACCATAACATTTACCTCCTGAATTTCCGTAAAATAAATTAACTAAAAATTTGCAACAACCAGCGATTAACCTCACCATCATCTTGAGTTAAACTGCGTTGAATAGCTTCCTGAACAATAGCTATTTGTAAACCTAGTAAAACCTTGGACTCCTCAATTCTCCTACTACCCCCGTCAATAATTTCAAAAGCAATAATATCATTATTATTAGCATTCATTACCCAATATTCCCTTACCCCCAACCGTTCATAAAGTAATCGTTTAAAACCTAAATCATCATTAATAGAAGCAGCAGCAACTTCTACCACTAGAGTAGGCGCTGCTAACTCATTAATATTGACAGGAGAATTATTTAAAGGCGGAAATTTGATTTTATCCCCAATATAAAAAGCTAAATCAGGTTGACATTCACTTTCACCTATTTTTCTAAAGCTGGTATTAGTAGCTTCAACAATTTTGATATTCTTGAGAGTAGCAAATAAACTCACCACCTTAGAAACAATCGAATTATAACGGCCATGACGAAAACCAACTGGTAACATTTCTACCCTCATATAATTTTGATAAAAATAAAATCTTCCTTGCTGATAATCAGAATGTTCAGCAACCTCCATAAACTCATCCCAACTTACCTTTACCCAACTATCAGTAACCAAACTTAAAGAACTAACAACCATAACTCCGTTCCTCCTCTCTGTGACTCTGCGTGAAAAAAATCCTCATTCAACCTCAACAATTTCAGTATATTCAAAACCATTCAAACTCTGTCGAACCAAAGAATATTTTTCCCTACCTAACTCAATAAAATCCTGTTCACAATTAGGTTTAGAAGAATAATAAACCAAAACATATTCCTTCCCAATCTTATCAGCAATTTCCTCCTCAACTTCTACCCTCCATTGAGTCTTAGTTACCAACACAACCAACTGATTTGCTAACTTAGGAATAGTTCGCGCAATGTGACGACGAGAATTAGCATCTAAACTACCAAAAGGAGAATCCATGACAATAGGAAAAGTGCTACTATCAGGAACCATCATCATTTTTCGTCTCTCACTCCAGTCGCGCACCTTATCAATAATACTAGCGATAAAAGATAAACTGAGAATTTGATTTTCTCCCGTAGAAGCTGCGACTGGTGCTTCAATTCCCGTCGTATTTTCCACTAAACTTAATTCATACTTTTCGCTAATTTTGGGAATATAGGGAGTAAAAGAAATATCTGAAAATATTTCCTGTACCCGCTGTTCTAATTGGAGACGAAATTGATTTTCTTGACGGTTTTTAACTTCCGATAACCGTTCAATTGCATCCTGAGTAGCATTAATGCGACGCTGTGCTAAAGATTGTTTTTCCTCATTTTGTTTTTGCTTAGATATTTGTTTTATTAAAGCATCAATAGCTGCTTTTAGATGAGAAAGTTCCTGTCGATTTGCACCCTGTTCTCGATTTAATTCATCAATTTTAGCTTCAATTTCATCAAGACGTTTTTGTAAACCACTAATTTCCTCATTGGGATCTTTTCGTAGTTGTTCCTGAATATTAGCTAATTCCAGTTCAACTTGATCGAGATTTTCCTTTAACTGTTGAATTCGTCCTTGTTCTCTATCTGCTTCTTCCCAAAATCCAAGCGCTTGTTTATCAATTTCATCAACTTGTGCACTCATTCTAATTGCGGTTTCTTCCACAGTTGAAGAACCTGCTTTTTTCATTAAATTCTTAACATGAAAATGAGTATGAGTTCCTTCTCTTAAATCCGCACCACAAATACAACGTCCAGAAGTAAGTAAATCATTGACAAATTCCTGTGAAATTCCCGCAGTTAATTCACCTCGTTGTTTTAAATCTGTGAATATTTCCCGAAATTTAGCTGTAGTTTCCGATAACAAAACAGTATAACCCCGTGCGGAAATAACCTTTTTTAAATTCTCCTTTGTTTTTTTCAACTCTTGCAATAAACTATTTTTTTGAGATTCTAAACTTTGCTTTCTTTCCTGTAATTCCTTGACAGCACTCAATTCTCGTAATTTATTACTAATCTCCTTTTTAAAAGTCTGTTGATATTCTAATTCTTGATTTATTTCCGTTTGACGTTTATTAATGTTTTCAATTTCTAATTCTTGCTTTTCTTGCTTATTTAATAACTGTTTTGTTTCCGGATCACCAATATGTTTTAAATCAGTTTCCAAAGACTTCTTAGCGTCTTTTAAGTGTTTAATAGAAAGTTCGATTACTTCCACACCTAAAAAAGTTCTAATGGCTTCAGAAATTTCCGCTTTATTATTAGAACGGACAATTTCTTCAATGCGTTCACCGTCAAAGAAAAAATATTGATGTAAACTTAATGGTAAAATCTGAGTAATAATTTCCTCAGCTTGTTGAATAGGAAAATACCATTTTCCGTCATCTCCAGCAACTTGAATTTTTAACTGAGTTTTCCCAGCTTCAATAACATCACTTTCATTTTTATAAACCCGACAACCACGAGTAGCACGATAACGATTACCTTCATGTTCCCAACCAACTTCTACCCAACATTCCACAGGTTGACCAGGTTCAGATTCCGCAATTGCACGTTTATTTACTAACTGTTCAGTTGACGCAAAAGCCGCACTAAATTTCTCATACAAAACCCAAGTGAACGCATTCAAAATACTGGTTTTACCTGCGCCATTACTACCATAAATCATCGTCGTATTGCGAACATTTCCACCAGCTAAAGTTACCTCTGGTGTTTTTCCGTAAAATGAACGAAAATTACATAATTTAATCGAAGTTAGCTTCATTGTACCGCTTCCTTCACAATAGTGAGAATATCATCATTAATATGACCTTTGCTCTTTCTATCTAACCGACTTTTCTCCAATCTCCAGACCTTCTCGATAATTTGCTTAACTTCCGGTGGTGCGCTGGTAATTGGTTCTTGAACATCTTCAATATTTGATTCTGGTATCATTTTAATAGTGCAATAGATTTATTTTCTATTTTAACCAGTTATGACACTATTTTTATATAATACGCCTTATGTGAGTTGGAGTAGCAAAAAAGAAGGGGAAACCTCAAAATAAAGGTAACAATACCAAAGTTTGACGTATTCCCATGCAAGTGCTGTACAAACAGTTAGAACTAAACGCAGATAACCGCAGATGATCACAGATGACTTTGTACCTTATTAGACTAGAAAAGGCTATAACTTATATCATCACCGCTTTGTTTGTTATAAAACAATCAATTTTATTTTGGGGTGAAAAAAAAGGTTTGGTTATAGTACCAAACCTCCATAATTGCTGTGCTTAACAACGTACTCAACTAATTTAGTGCTACTCTAGCCACATATCATCTACCTATGGAATGTATACAGATTACTCTAAATATGATAAGTCATGACCAAAATACATATTGATGTTGCGAATAATAATCTATATAAAATTTTACTCCTGATTCCTACTACCTTTTAAACAAAAAAAGGCCTGGGTGTTAGCCAAGCCTTTATATATACCAGGTGTTTACCATATATCAATACTTTAAACCTTATATGATTTCCATTCATCTTCCTACAAGGTGTGTACAAATTTCACAAAATATGATATGGCTTATATACTGATTTTTTAATCAAGTGGAAAAAGCCAAGATAAAAATTAATTAGTTATTTTAAATTATTAAAGTTATTGTTGGGTTGTGCTTTCGCTTAACCCAATTTACGATTTTAATTGAGGAAAGTAATATTTTTTTATTCTACATTTACCCAAAAATCTGCGGTTTTAACTTGTCCATTGCGGTTAAATTGTACCCACATTTTATATGTTCCTTGTTTGGGGAGTTTGGTATAAAATTCGATTTTTCCATCTATGGAATTTTCGAGCGCGTGAGCATGGATATAATCAGATGCTGTTAGGGGAGATGAACTTTTAATGATTACTAAATGTCCTTTTTTACCTAAATATGGTTGTAGATCTTTAATTGGTTGATTTTTTTGGTCTTTTAGATCAAAAGTTAGTTTAATTTCTTGACCAGCTTTGATTTTTGGTGTGGATATATTGAGATTGACTTTAGTATCTGCGATAATTTTAGTTTTGGTGAATTTTTCTAAATTTTTTGGCAAAGGAATTGTACCGGGAATGGTAATATTCATTAATGATACAATTTCCTTATTTCCAGTAGGTTTATAATCGCTAAAAAGTGTATAATTTCCTGATTCTGGAAAATTTGCAGTTACTTCAAAACGCCCTTTTTCTTTGTATTCTGGGTGAATATGATCAAAAAATCGTAAATCATCACTAACAACAATTAAGTGCATTAGTTTTTCCTGGAAAATTTCAAATTTATTGACAGGGTTTCCAGTGGAGTCTTGAATATCAATAACTAAGTTAATCGGTTGATTGGGAGCTAATTTTTGCGGAGCAGTTAATTTAACTTTGGTAGTTATTTGTGAATTATTTGTATGATGCATATTTTCCATTGAATGTCCTTCATGTTCATTCATGGAATTTCCATCATGATTCATCATCATACTAGGTGAAACTTCGCTTTTAGGAGATTTAGTATTTGATAAACAACCAGGAGCTATTAATAAAGTTGTCATCACAAAAATACTTGGGAAAAATTGTTTCATTTTAGGAAGGTTGTAATTTTAATTTACTGTTAGGGGAGGATATCAAAGAGAAGTGATTAACTTCTAACTCCATTACTGATAATATCTTTTTTTTCCGCATTAGGCAATAAAGCCAAATCAGTCAATGGTAATTGAATAATTACTGTAGTTCCTTGATTTAAACCTAAACTCTCTAGGGTAATTTTACCACCCATGAGTTCAATTAAATTCCGAGAAATTGCTAAACCTAATCCAGTTCCTTCAAACTTGCGGGTAGTTGTACCATCAACCATAACAAAGGGACGAAATAGTTTACCTTGTTCTGCAGGGTCAATACCAATACCTGTATCTTTAATTGATACTATAACATGAGGATAATGATTATTGTAATTAATATTTGTGGTAATTTGAATACTACCTTCATTGGTGAATTTATTGGCGTTACTAATAATATTAATTAGCACTTGTTTAAGTTTAATAGCATCTGATTTTACAGGAATAGGCTTATCACCTATATCACAAATTAATTGTAGTCCTTTGTGTTGGATATTAACTGATTGTAAGTTAATTACCTCTAATAATAATTGTCGTAAATCTAAAGGTACTATAGTTACAGACAGTTTACCAGCTTCTATTTTAGAAATATCCAGCAAATCATTGATTATTCCTAATAAATGAATTGCTGTATCATCGGCTTTTGTCAGAAATTCTAATTCTTCTTCTCGACTATCACATAAATCATCACGTACTAAGCGTACACAGTTAATAATAATATTCAATGGGTTTCTTAATTCATGGGAAGTTGTGGCCAAAAATTGACTTTTTATTTGGTTAGCTGACTTAGCTTCTTTCCAAGCAATTTCTAATTCTTCAGCCCAATCTTTTAGTCTTTCCACCATTTGATCTAATGCTTGAGCTAATTGATTAAATTCCCGAATTTTGAAATTGCGCGGTATGGGTTGTGCCGCATGGTGGCTATGGAGATTAACAGCATAGTCGCGCAGTTCTTCTATGGGACCGGCTAAATAAGGAACTAAATAAAATGAGGCTAATAAACTAGCACCAATTAAACCAACGGTTAAAACAATGAGAATTAGTTTAATTTCTTCTAAACCAAATAGAGCATCTTTTACAGTTGTAACTGCCAATATAATCCATCTTTGTGGTGGTTTTGTAGTTACAGGTTTAGTAGTAGCTGTAAAACCTGCAACTAATTCCTGTGCTTCTATAAAGGATAAATTACTAGAATTATTGCTTCCAGATAAAGCATTTTTAACTATGGCTTGCATTCTTTCTACGTCAGCATAATCTTTAATATTAGTACCGATTCTTTCTGGAAATGGATGAGCTAAAATTTTACCATCTTCAGCAATAACTACCAAAAAACCTGTTAACGAGCCTGGATGATTGGGGTTTTGCTGATATAATGTGGTTTTAATGCTTAATCGGTAAGCTAAATTACCACGTTGATTAGCAACAGGAACTGATAAAAATAACTGTAATTGATTTTGTTTGTCTTTTTTACCAGTTTTTCCAGATGGACGTGGTAATATGAATTGAATATCAACATTATCAATGTCAGGAGATAAATCTGATGGAGTAATTTCTTGATTACCGCAACTACTGGCAATTATTTCACCCTTTTTAATTCGGGTAACTTGTAAACAATCAATTTGAGTTGGTAGTTGTTTTTTTAGTTGTTTAAGAAATTGTTGAATTTCTACAGATGAGCCAGATTGAATTACTTTTGTTTGACTAGCAGTAATTAAATTAGAGCGTAAACCTGCAATATCATCAATAATTTTTTCTCCCTTGTTAACTGCACTTTCTGTTAAGTTTTGTTGAGCCGTATTTAACAGACTAGAACGAGCTTTATTCAGGGCAACCATTTCCCCTAGTAATAAAACTGGGACAAATACTAGTAGGATTCTTGTTACTAAAATTCGTCGAAATGACGATTGACTAGATTTAGCCATTGTTTGTCTCACTTCTCATCTGCAAACTACAATAACAAAAAGACAAAATTACATTAGCGAAAGGAGACATTTTATTAGTTGATGATAAATTGCATATTCATATAAACTTCTAATTAAAAAAATAGAAAGCAGGTAAAAATTTAAAATTTAAAATTAATAAACCGTATGTTGCACATTAAGATTAATACTATAAACTCCCTCAAAAAATTAACCCCATGATCGAATATCGTCCCCATACCACAGTAGTTTTAGCCATGAGTGCTGATGGCAAAATAGCGGATTTTAGGCAAGCACCCGCTCGATTTGGCTCAGTAGTCGATCAAGCCCACCTGGAGAAACAAATTGCTATTTCTGATGCCGTTTTATTTGGTGCTGGTACTCTTCGTGCCTACAATACAACAATGACCATCTCAGAGACAATACTCTTGCAACAAAGAAAAGAAGTAAATAAGCATCCCCAACCAGTCCATATAGTGATTTCTCGTTCGGCTAACCTGAATCCGGACATTAAATTTTTCCAACAACCAGTAAGACGTTGGTTACTTACAACCTCTCTGGGGGCTTATTTTTGGCAAGAAAGATCAGAATTTGAGCAAGTTTTAGTATTTGAAAATCCTACAGGAGAAATTGATCTTTTGGCTGCTTTAACATATTTATCCAGTTTACAAATTACCCGTTTAGCTATTTTAGGAGGAGGAAAATTAGTGGCATCTTTCCTAGAATCTAATTTAATTGATGAAATCTGGCTGACTATTTGTCCACTAATTTTAGGTGGTAGTATGGCTCTTTCACCTGTGGAAGGGATAGGATTTTTATCTGATGTTGCTCCTAAGTTACAATTACTAGAAGTATTCACTGTTGAGCAAGAAGTATTTTTGCACTATAGGATAATTCGCTAGAGGTGCAGGGTCTACACTCGGCAAGGAGTCAGCAGTAAATCTAAAACCTAAAATTACAGGACAAATATACAATGTTTAAAGAACACAAACCTCAATATTCTCTCGTTTGGACACACACAATCGCCGATATTCCCCAAACTGCTTGGGATGCCTTAGCAATGCCGCTAAAAACGCCTTTTTTAGAATGGGATTGGTTGAACAATTTAGAAATATCCCAAAGTGCTACAGCTAATGCTGGTTGGTTGCCAAATCACTTGATTTTATGGCGAGATAGAACTTTAATTGGGGCTGCTCCATTATATTTAAAAGGACATAGCCAGGGGGAATTTGTTTTTGATCATCAATGGGCAGAATTAGCTTCTCGTTTGGGCATAGAATATTATCCTAAACTCCTGGGAATGACACCATTCACGCCCGCTGAAGGTTATCGCTTTTTAATTGCTCCAGGAGAAGATGAGGAAGAAATTACAGCTTTAATGCTTCATGAAATTGATAGTTTTTGTGTGAAATATCGCATTTCTGGCTGTCATTTTCTCTATGTTGATCCACAATGGCGACTAATTTTAGAACGTCAGGGTTTTACAACTTGGCTACATCATAGTTATATTTGGGAAAATGCTGATTTTCAAACTTTTGATGATTATCTCACTGGATTTAATGCGAATCAAAGACGCAATATTAAACGGGAACGCAAATCTGTGGAAAAGGCAGGTTTAAAACTGCAAGCATTAACAGGTCAAGAAATTCCTAATTCTCTGTTTTCGTTAATGTATGATTTCTATGCTGATACTTGTGATAAGTTTGGCTGGTGGGGGAGTAAGTATTTAACTAAGCAATTTTTTGAACAATTAGATTATAATTATCGACATCGGGTTGTATTTTTTGCGGCTTATGATCAAGAAAATTCTCATCAACCTGTAGGAATGTCTTTTTGTTTATTTAAAGAAGACAAACTATATGGACGTTATTGGGGGAGTTTTCAAGACATAGATTGTTTACATTTTGATGCTTGTTATTATGCACCAATTGAATGGGCGATCGCTCATGGTATCCAAAATTTTGACCCCGGCGCTGGTGGTAAACATAAAAAACGCCGAGGTTTTCCTGCTACTTCTAATTACAGTCTTCACCGCTTTTACAATAACCGTTTAGGACAAATTATTTTGCCTTGGGTTCGGGAAGTAAATCAGATGGAACAAAAAGAAATTGATACCATTAATGCAGAGTTACCCTTTAAGTAGCAGGAAATAGAAGCCCGATTTTTTTTAAAAGTTAGGCATCTGCATATTACATATTTCCGAAAAACATCACACAAGAATTACACTAAAGATGTAATCTAAAAATACTGGTTCTAGAAATTTAGTTTTTACAATGGTTATGGATTTACTACTTGAAGATTTGACCGCAATTGATAATCAACTTTCTCACCGTCATATTGATCTTGACCCCAACGGTTATTTTATTATCTACATAGACCAACATGAAAGATTAATTTATGCCAAGCACTTCACTAATATCATTAATGAACGTGGTTTGGCCGTAAATCCAGAAACAGGTGAAGTAATTCCTGTTCGCGGTAAGGTGGAAAGAACCCACAGAACTTTATTTAGCGGACGGACAGCTAAAGAAATCTGTATTAAGATTTTTGAAGAAACGCTAAATTGTCCTGTAACTTTACTAGATCATGCAGCTTATCTAGGTAGAGAACTTGTTCGCGCTGAAATTGCTTTAGTTTCAGGAAAGGAGTATATTCAAGATTAGCAAAAGTAAATGCAAATGTACCAGAATCGCATATACAGCGTTTTCCACTGAAGATTAGGTACAAAGTTGAATCATAGTTGAATCATAAAACTCTTGTGGTGCGGGCATCTTGCCCGCTAGATATGTGCCTAATAACACTGTCACCTGATTAACTACCTTTCCTGTGTTAAATAGCATAAGTAAGTTATGGGGGGATAATTCTCACAAATCCTGGTAAGATAGCAGGTTAAATTAGCAGATTTATATTATGAATAATAACGATTTAGCTTTTACTCCAGCCTTAGAGTTAGCAAAATTAATCCGTCTGCGGGAGGTGTCGCCTTTAGAGTTGATAGAAATATATTTAGAAAGAATTGAACGCTTAAATCCTCAATTAGGTAGTTATTTTACAATTACAGCAGACTTAGCGATCGCTGATGCTAAACACAAAACGGAATTATTGACAACAACATCCGAATTACCGCCGTTTTTTGGTGTACCAATTTCCATTAAAGACTTAAGTGCCGTTGCAGGTGTTACTTGCACCTACGGAAATTCACTACTATTAAATAATATTGCCAATCATGATGATGGGGTAGTTACGAAAATTAAACAAGCAGGATTTATTATTCTTGGTAAAACCGCAACATCCGAATTAGGTTCTTATCCTTACAGCGAACCTGTAGGGTTTCCTCCAGCGAGAAACCCTTGGAATTTAGAATATACTCCAGGTGGTTCTAGTGGTGGTGCAGCAGCTTCCGTAGCAGCGGGATTAAGTGCGATCGCTCAAGGTTCAGATGGTGGTGGCTCAGTCCGTGGACCAGCGGCTTGTTGTGGTGTCATTGGTATTAAACCGACAAGGGGAAGAGTCACTAAAGCCCCTATAGGCGATCGCTTGGGAGGTATTGGAGTTGACGGTCCACTAGCCCGCACGGTAGCTGATGCAGCAGCCATGTTAGATGTTATCTCTGGCTATGTTACAGGTGATCCTTATTGGCTACCAGATCCGCAACCATCATTTCTCGCTGCGACTCAAGTTAAATTAGATACTTTGAAAATTGCCTTTAGTACCAGTATTATGCCCTTTGGAGAAGCGGACGCTAACTGTACACAAGGGGTATTAACAACCATCCAGTTATTAACAGAATTTGGACACCAAGTTACGGAAAAATGTCCAGATTTTAGTGCTTTAATCGAACCATTTAAAGCAGTTTGGCAAGCGGGAATAGCAGCGGCCAGAATCCCTGCGGAAGCATTGCAACCCCTGAACCGCTGGTTATTAGCAAAAAATGGTTCTGTAGCGGAATATCTGCAAGCACTCTCCCAAATGCAAATTGCCTCCCGGAAAATTATCGCATTTTTTAATACAATAGATGTACTTGTATTACCAGTTTATTTACATTCTCCGATTCGGGTCGGTGCATGGGCGGATTTGAGTCCAGAGGAGACATTTGCTAAAATTGCCAACTGGGTCGCACCTTGCCCTGTCGCCAATGCTACTGGATTACCTGCTATAGCCGTTCCTATGGGTTTCGATAGCAATGGTTTACCCTTGAGTGTGCAGTTAATTGGTAAACCGGCAGCCGAGTCCACTTTAATTAGTCTAGCAGCCCAATTAGAAGCCGCTAACCCTTGGATTCAACATCGTCCAGCACTTTAAGTCTAAATCAGGATTTATAGCAGTTTCCGTTATTATGAACAATACCTTGTCCAAATTGAAAAAAGCCTTGATTTGTAGGTTGGGTTGAAGCATGAAACCCAACAAAGCAGGAAATGGACCATGTATTGATTGCAGATATTAATCATAAAACTCCTGTGGTGCGGGCATCTTGCCCGCATAATTTGTACCTAACTCAATATCAACGTTACATTTTAATTACTCAGTTTTTCCTGTTCACGAGCATCGACAACTAAAACTAAACAAAGTGCGGCAACTGCTTTTTCCCATGCTTGACGAACTTTTTCATCTTCGACACCATCAAATAAGCCCACTAACCGAGGAACGGCTTGCTCTAAAGCTTTGTGCGGTACGGGACGATGTAATTCAACCAGATGATTGATACTTTCTTGATTATTGAGAAAACCAACTACCCATTTTGTTGTATGATCTGGACTATCGGGAACATTTTGTACACCTAATTCATTTTTTAACCAATCATAAAAAAGTGGTAAATGTTCAGCTAAAACTGCACCGGCTGTAGGTAAGGTTTTTTTGAGTAAGCTAATATCTAAACTGTCTAATTCTTGTTTCAAAGCCGGTGAATTTAGCACCTCATTTAAGGGTGTGGAAAGTATTGCTGTTATTTCCGATTCGGAAAAATCTAAATTTTGGGTGAAAGTTGAAATTAGAGATTTCATGTTCTACACTCCAGAGATTATTCCTTATGCTGTAGAATCATGATAGCGTTACGCACCAAAATCTTTAATAATGTTGCATTACTAAGCTGTTACGCAGCTAAATTTGATAACCAGAATTTACTTGAACTTTGTGGTGCGGGCATCTTACTCACTAGAATTATACAAACTAAATACAGTACAGTTTAACTTCATCCCATTTATCCGTCAAGTCGTTTGTTAGCGAGAAGTAATCGCACCTCTGATTTATGACTATGGAAAGGTTTATGAATAATTTGATTGAGTGAAGATACCGATTGTTTAGCTGAGAAATAAGACGAAAAAACGCGTCTATTTTCGCAGGTTTCGACAATACTTACTAAAAACCAGTCTTGCAGATTATTGTTAAATATCTGATCATCATATTGCTGACTCACAGGCAAAAAAGGCTCATTAACCCTAATTAATCTACCAGAATTGATATTAGTAATTAATTTTTCAAGTATTTCTACACTAATTTGTCTTTTCCCTAACTCTGCCGCTACTCTAGCTAAACTACAATATCTAGTGAACGAAGCTTGAGTTTTAACAGCTTCCTGAATACATTTAAAAGAATGTTCTAAAGACGCAAATTTTTCTCCTGGAGAAAGATTCACTGTTTTGGTTAGAAAAAAATAATTCAGCCCTTCTAAATAAATTCGACTATCAGCATTGGCAACCATTACGTATTCTTGCCACTGATTAAGGAAAGGAGTTGCATAATTTAAAGCTGCTATTGCTTCTAACCAATAGGATGGTTTTGGGAGTAGGGATTTTTCTGGAATTTGTGTTACTAACAAACTACGTTCTGCTAGTTGTTGAGATCGATCTAACTTACAGGCAAACAAGTTTAATTGATAGCCATCTACTGGCTGATTTACATCAAAAGGAACTAAACAACCTAGACTAGAAATTAAGTAGTAAATTTCATAACCTAGATTTTTAAATAGCTGAATTAACCGCATATTAATATGTTTGCCATGCTTGAGTTCAAACATAATTAATGGCGATTGCTCAAGGAAGAATCTTTTCCCACCTGTGAGAATCTTGGCTTCTTCTCCTTCTGCATCTAACTTAATAAAGTCAATCTTCTGCCAGTTACGCATTGCTAATTCTTGATCCAAGTTTAGCAGTTTAATAATTTCTTGTTGTTGAGATAAATTATCAGGCTGTAAAGAATTTAGTTCACTATTTGTTGATAAAAATAAAGTTGCCTCACCTTCACAATCTGATAAGCCAGCATTGACTATCTCTATATTTGTAAAACCATTAGCTTCTACACCTTTTCGCAATAACGAAACAACGGAACTGGCAGGTTCATAAGCTGTAATTTTACCTTGTTTTTGAAGTAAATTAGCTATAGTTAAAGTGTAAACTCCATGATTAGCACCAATATCTAAAATCTCCATTCCTGGTGTAATCAGTTTACGAATAAACTCCATTTCTGGCTCAAACCAATCACCCTGTTCTAGTAAAACATAAGTTGTCAGACTGTTTAGATCATTCTTAACACATACTTTAATTCCCCCCTCAATTTCCACCAAGCATTCATGAGGATCAATCTCAGTGAATTTAAAATATTTAAGCTGTTCAGAATTATTACCATTTTTGTGAGAAATTGGAATAATTTTATTAGTAGGTTGAGGATAATACTGTTGCAAAAAACATTTTAAATTTTGTCGAATTTCACTATTATCAGGTTCTAATAACAGTGCACAGCGATAATATTTTTCAGCCTGATCTATTAATTCCTGTTCCTCTAAAAGCTGACCTAGAGCTTGATATGTCGCAGTAGAACCGCGATTAATAACCAGAGATTGCAAATAAGATGAAATAGCATTTTCCACCTCATCCAAGGCTTGATAAGCTTGACCTAAATGATAATATCCCTGAGCATCATCAGGATGATTTTCGATATATTGTTGATAATAATTAACAGCATCAGCGGGTTCTAATTCCACCGAGAGAGAAGCATGATTAGGGAGATTTTCGCTGTTAGATATTGTGGTGTTTTCAATATAAATCTGCCACATTTGGCGATAAGCTGCTTCTAAAGTGCTGGCGATGTTTTTCACATCCAACAAAGGAGAATGCTGCATTCTTTCCCGCATATTTGAACGTAAAGATTGGAGATAATCTGGATTTTGCGCTAATGCGATCGCTTTTTGAACATACTCGACGGCACTATTAGCAATACAATCGTCTAAACCAACACTGTGGAGAATACTAGCACTCATGCGCTCCATTTTCCGAGTCCCTGCTAGGGTTAATGTCGGTACTCCCATCCACAAGGCCTCACAAGTCGTAGTACATCCCGTATAGGGTATACTATCCAAATGCAAATCAACCTGATTATAAAGATCTAGATGCTCTTCATCAGTAGCAAACGCACCATATAAGAAGATGCGTTTAGGATCAATACCTTGTTCCACAAAGGGAGTTTGGATTTTTTCAGTAATTAAGGGACTGAATACATCAGAACTAGCGCATTTTAACACCAAGCGAGAATTAGGAACTGCTTTGAGTATTTCAATCCACAGCGCAAAAGTTTCTGGTGTAAGTTTGCGTAAATTATTGAAAGATGAAAAAGTGAAAATTCCCGTTTTTTTGCTAGGAAGTTCAGTAATTTCCGGGGCATTTTTCAGAGGTTCATAACCTACATAGCAACGGGGTAAACGCCATATAGTTTCGCTGGTTTTTTCCTCTGTATCATCAGGATGCAGAACTTGATCAGTAATCCAGTAGTCAATTGTCGGTAAACCTGTAGTAGCAAAATAACCTAAATATATAACTTGAATCGGCGCTGGTTTCATCCCCAAGACCATCATCCGGTTATTTGCTGTATGCCCTGCTAAATCAACGAGAATATCTATGCGGTCTGTTCGAATTAACTCCGCTACTTGTAAATCTGCAAGACCAACAGTAGAACGCCAAGCATCGCAGATATCTATAATTTCCTCTGTAATTGTATCCGGTTCTTTGACTTCTCCATAGCAGAAAACCTCAACCTGGGTGCGGTCATGGTGTTGAAAAACAGGTTTAATAAATGAACTTACCGAATGTCTCTTAAAATCAGGGGAAATATAGCCAATGCGTAAACGACGGTGTGGAGTTTTATTATTAGAGTGAGTAGTTAGGGTTGGTAACCATTGACTAACTACTTGCTGTTGATACCACAATTTAGCAGAATCTAATATCTCTTGAGGTGTAAAACTGACAAGAGAAGATAAATTAAACAGAAAACAAGAATGTAGTTTAGGATTATTAGGATTAATTTTCAGGGCTTCATTTAACAGACTAATACATTCTGACAATTTTCCTTGTTCACCGGCAATAAATCCTAAAAGTTCATAAGTTTCGCTATGGTTAGGATTTAATTGCAGGATTTTTTGGAAACATTCTTGGGCTAAATCTGCTTGTCCATTTTTATAGTAAACATAACCTAAATTTTTTAAAGAATCAATGTAATTTTCATTAATTTTTAAAGACTTAAGATAGGAAGTAATTGCTTCTGAATAGCGGTTTTGATGTTGAAAAATACAACCTAAATTATAGTAAGCCAAAACACAATCTGGATCTAGCTCAATCAGAGATTTAAAATAGATTTTTGCTTCTTCAAATTTCCGTTCCCGCACCAGTATTGCCCCGGTATCGTTTATTTCTTCTGTCAAATGAGGCAACAATTCCAGGTCTTTTTCTCCTAGCAAATTTTGAATTAAATCTGTACCTTTTCCCTGTTGCCAAAGTAAAGCTAAATTGAATTTAGCCCCCTGATGATCTGCATCTAATTGCAAGACTTGGGAAAATTGATCTATAGCTTCATTAAACTGCTTTTGACGTTTAAAAATCAATCCTAAGCGATAGTAAGCCTTAGTATAATTCCCGGTAATTTTAATAGCATGATTATAATGATCAATAGCTTTTTCCCAATTATCCTCCTGTTCATAGACAAAACCCAGATTATAGTAAGATTTGGCTAACTGAGGTTGGATATTCAGAGCGCGTAAATACCATTTTTCTGCTAATTGTAAGTCATTTTGTAAAGTTAGGGCTGTTCCTACTAAGTGGCAAACTTCCCCAGCTTCATGTAACCGCCCTATTGCAGTTAAAACAGTGATCAGATATTGATCAATTGATTCATAAAATTGCTCCCTTAATTCCGTTTTTAGTTTGCTAAATTCACCAATGATTTTATCAATTTGGATGAGCAGTGGTTCTAATTGCATTGCTGCTAAATCTTGTTCTAATCTTTGAGCTATAGTAAATTCATCTTCATCATTAAATTGCATTAGTAATGGTTTTAGCAACGTTTCAATAATTAAACATTGCTCGGAACTGAGAATTTCTGTCCAGTCCAGTACCTTTTCTGGTTGTGGTAAGACGTACTTCTTTAATAAGAACTCAATTTCAGATTCTGTAGGTTCAATTTTTAAATATTTTGCTAATTTAAAAATTTCTAAATATGGTTCTGAAATTAATTCTTTTCTACAAATTAATAAAGTTTGATCACTATCAGGAAACCATTGTTCTTGATATTGTTGCCAAAGATTGACAAAACTAGATTCAAATGTTACTTTATCTTCTAAGGAAGCAATGACAGCGGCTAAAATTTCCCGGGGGTTTTGATGTAGATAAATACTCTTAGCTTCATCTTGCTGGATTTTCTCTAAAACTAGTTTTGAGGGAATTTGATATTGAATTAGTGTTACTGATGAGGATTTTTCTGAAAGCTGACAATAAGCATCTATTTCAGATGCAGTATTACATATAATTCCTTGAATATTGTTTTTATCTATTTGAGTTAGTAAAGTTTGGCAAAGTTCGTAAGCTAGACTTCTCAAATCATTAGTCATTCCACCACAGAAAATAATCATAAAAACCCCTAAACATTGATAATTTATCTAAAAACTTGCAAAAACAATCATCAGAGAAATCTGAATAAAATAGCCCTTTAATTTTTAACTTTTGTCAGGTAAAAATTGTATTTATTATTAGTATTAGTTAAGCTTTTGCTCACCATATCCTATAACTTCTAAAAATACAATTAATCTAGAGCAGAAGAACCACCACTTTGCAATGATTTAACAATATCCCCAATATCATCTAAGCTATGATCATTAATAGCAGTATCAATGTTATTAACAATAGCAGCTTGAATGGTTTTATCTGTATAATTTACCGTTTCATCATTCGTATGTTCCTTCATAATTGCTACCTGATTAAAATTATTATCTACAGAACCATAGATAATTTTTATTGTCAGATTACCATTAGTGCTAATAGAATCTTGGGGAAATATAATTTCGGATGTAAAATTATTGATTGTACCATCCGATAAAATATGAGTAATGGCCACATAAGCTCTAGGCTGGGAATTATTACTGATAAACTGAGCGTGAGCAGGTTTCCCAGTAATAAATAAGCTGGTAACTGCTACCTCTGTCAACAAAAGTATAATGACAGATGCTTTTGATGTCTGGATACAGTTGGTGTTCATTGTTGGGAGACCTCAGGGTTAAACTATTCAAATATTTCCCAACTCAAGTCTTCAAGTCTGGAGCAAAGATAGTAGACATTAGTTCCAATTCAGAATAAAATTAACTCGTCCCCCAGTTGAAGCCGGGGGAATAAATATAGAGAATAGGGCATTAATTTCCTTGACCTATGCTCCATAAAGCTAGTTGACGATTCCTTCTAGTCTTTTTAATGAGTAGGAATCGCCGACTTTATTTCACTAGTCCAAGCGATTAGAATCACGCCAAGACTTGACGATACCATTAACGTCATCAAAGCGACTAGCAGTCCTTGCACCGTCAATTGCACGAGCGGTAGCCGCTTCGACCGTGCTTGCACTATATGTGGTTACAGGACCACTCATCGTTGCACCCGTAATTACAACTTTGCTGGCATCTCCGCCGGCAGTACTATAACTAATATTCATGGACACTGTACCGCTAGGGGCATAATTATTCTGTGGGTATACGATTTCTGCAGCAAAACTGTTAGCTATACCATTGGAGAAAGTATTAGTCACCGCCCCAGATACTCTAGATTGAGAATCCTGAGCTTGAACGGTGTTTGTTTGAGCTTGAGCGGATTCTGTACTGATAAATGAACCTGCAATCGCACCACCTGCTAAGAGAGAAGCAATAGCAGCGGCTTTTAATACTTTGTTAGACGTTGTTTTCATGATTACATTTTTTGATTTGGTTAATCAGAACTTACACATTGTTATCATCTGTAATCTCTAAAACAGGCTTTCAACCTTTGACAACAGAACTATGACCAAGTTTTCAGGAATGGAAGAAAAATCCTCTTAGTCAAACATTCCCGTAGAAATCACTGACCTATAAATTCCAATGATACAGACTGATATTTTAGGTTTTCACTAGAAGGCAATAACCTATGTCTGATAGTATACACAAGATTTTTGATATTTGTCAAGTAAAAAAAGAAGAAAATAATACACAATTTATTATTGATAGAATCTAGAAAATATTTGTATTTTAGCTATTTTAAGCTATTATAAGGGTTTTTGAGCCACCTGCAAGCCATATTTATTGATTTGGGCGTTAATCCTTAAAACCCTGAAATGACGGATTTTCGTTGATTTACATTGTCAGTGCGTAAGTTATATTTTTTTTGGCTTGTATTTTTTTATTTCATGGTTTACACTATTATATAAAATATCACTCAATATTTTGAGTGGCTAATTATACCTTTTTTAGCTTTGTCTCTAACCATAGAAATAAAGTGTAAGTTTGTTGGACTCTTTAAAATCTATAGCTATACAAAGGAACTCGTTTAAGCTATAGATGCTACTGTTTATTAATGTGTAAGTGCCATGAATATGAAGAAGCAAGATATTTTCTGGAGTGTTGAACTATTGGTAACTTTCGGGGTGTCGTTACTGCTTCCCACGAAAGTCCTAGCAACGGAACAGGAAAAAGCACATGATTTTTTTGGGGTCAATACCAATGACCAGGATATTCAAGCGGAAAAAGACCTAGAACCTACAGAGGTAAATACTCAGTCAGAAAATTCAACACTTTCTAGTCCAGAAATAGTTGGTAGTATTTCTTTTTCACCCCAGCAAGAGTTAAATAACAACGAAATCAATTTTAATCAAGATTCTAAATATCAGTTACCAAAAAATATTCCAGATACAGCTTTTAATTGTCAGGAAAATAAGCTGGAAAATTCTGCGTCTATACCTATGACTACAGAAGTTAATTCCAATATCCAGCAGGAATTAAAAGGACATATTTCCAACTGTAAAGACAATTTTAGCTATATCTCTGATGATATTTTAGATAGTCAAACATTGTTGCAAAGGGATTTAAATATAACAGATTCCAACAGTTTTAATTTATACAAATCTAATCAAAAGATTGTTTTTAAGAATGAAACCTTAATTGCACAGAGTATAAATGATCAGAAACAAGCACAATTACCTCCAATTCAGCCAAACTCCACTTTAATTCCCAAAGAAATACCTCCTTTACCTATTCCAGAAGATAAACCAGAAGATAAACCAAAATTAATACCAGAATTAACACCAGAATTAACACCAGAAGAAAATAAAAAAATTCTGAGAATTTTAATGCGGAACTTGTTAGATAATAGTGCGTCAAGATATCCATTTTTTGTCAATACAAGTGATAAATTAATTATTAATCCTCGTAATTTTCAACCCTCAAAATTTAATTTATATTCAAATTTTGGTGTTGATTTAGATAAATTTGAGCCAGGAAATGTATTGCAAAAAGAACAATTTAGTGACCCACTAATAAAAACAACTAATGTTTCTTTTTATCCTGACGAAGAACAATTGTATTGGGTATTAGATGGCAATCGTGTTGTAATTGAAACCAAAGGAAACCATCTAAATTTTAGCTATCAGGGAAATAGTTATCAACAAAAAATCAGACAAGTTGCTAAAGTTTCTACAGTTTTTTGGGGTGTACAAACAGCATTTGGTATTCCTACTGCTTTTGCAGATTTAGTAGGAGATAAAAATTCAAATAACGTCAATATTACTAGTGGTGCTGCGGAAATAGTTGTACCTCCAGGAGCTAGTTTACCTGATAATAGCAGTTTTAATGTGAATATTACTCGATCTGATGGTAGTGTATTCCAAAAAATTATTCCCCTAAATGAAACACGCAAAGCAACCACAGACGAAATACTAGGAGGAGGTTCATTATTTGGCAATTTAGATGCTACAAATGCACCCAAATTTTTACAAGGATTTCCAACTGTCAATTTACAACCTTTATTAAATAATGGTGTCAAATTAGAAGCTGGTAGTATTATCCCTCGTGAAAATCTCACTGCTGCGGGACTAACATTAGGTGATTTTTTCACCACACAAGGATATTCTTTTAAGTCTTCAATGACTTCTCTTCCAGGGATTAAAACTTTACAAATTAATCAAATTGATAATAATGATATTCTTCAAGTTCTTAGCAATCCTTTCTTAACGAAAGAACAAAGAGATTTTCATTATCTCAATTCCTTAATGTGGTACAATCTTGGGCAACAAAGTCCTGAATTTACAGCTTCTTCAGTATTTGGTCTTAAGATTCAAGATTGGTATAGATATACTTTAACTTGGTCAAAAAACCGCACTTTGCTACAATATGATCCAGAGAAAATTAGTTTAAATTATTTAAATGTTTTCTCTAATCCTGGGTTATCTATAACTACAGCACAATGGCAAGATACAGATTTTAATCAAACCACAAATGCTAGTCTAGGATTAATTCTAGGTAGTGCTTTTAGTGTTATTAGTCCTGGTGATTTAGATGCAGCTATTGGTGAAGCAAAAAGAGAGTATCAGAACTTAAAACCTTTATCAATTTTGAAAACAAAAGCCACATCTCAACAACGTAAACAAATGAATGAAAGATTAAATAATACCCTAAATTATGGTACTACTAATAGTAGTCTTGCCCAAGTTTCAGGAAGTTATACTTTTTCAGGAAATATCGCTCCAGACAGTTCCTTATTATTGCAATTTAGAACAGGTCTTTATCAAAGAAATGTCCAACTTTTTCAGCAAATCATACAACCTTGGAGTGATGAAACTCCGGTTGTTATAGATTTTGTTCGTCCTAGTAATTTTGGTCCAATATCTTTTATAGGTATTAATTTTCCTACTAGTTTAACTCAAATTAATACTCCTGAAACAACTAATTTTACCTTTTTACGAGCAGAAACTTCAGATGGAAAAGTTCTATTTGATAAATCTTATGCATTTGATAATAAGCTCAATAATTCGTTTACAGCAGTTCCTGTAATTGGGGGAGGAAAAACTTTTGATATCGATTTTGGAAGAATTCAACTCAGTAAGTCTCGACAAAGAGAAATTGCAATATCTTCTTATACTGGAAATCTTTATTTACCAGCAGTAGAATTAGTTATGTCTGGAAGTATTGATGATTTGAGTTATTCTCTATCTACAGGTATGTGGTTTAATCTTTTTCCTGATTCTGCACCGGTCATTAATCAGAATTTAGGTAATTTAAATCCTAATTCTACAGCAGAAAATTCTCTAGGAGGAATGTTAAAATTTGCCCTTAAAGGAGATTTTCAAAACACTTTTTATGACCAAAATCAGCAATGGGAAAGTATCATAGTTAATTCACCTTTTTTATCCCTAACTTATAATACTAATCCCAATCGTTTGAATCTATCAAGTCTTTCTGTTGGTAATGTATTTCAATTTGTAAAACCAGATTTTAATATAACTTTTTATCCAGTATTAAGTTATTTCCCTAAAATTCTCAATCCTGATGTTCAATCTTCTAGCTTAGATGATATTAGCACCTTTTTACTGTTGAATTTTTCCCATAAAGATGGTTTTAATTTTAATAGTTCTGTCTCTTTTAATGATCAAACTTCATATAAAGTTGAAGCTACCTATGATGTTTTCAAAGACCAAAAAGTAGGGACTATGGCAACTGGTCCATACTATTCTTCTTATTCTACAGCTTCTAAAGTATTTGACAGTCAGTTAAAAGATCCTAATTATGGGATGATATTTCGTTATACCAGTGCTAATTCTGGTTTAATTATAAGTTCTCGTTTAGGTAAAAGTGAGGATGGTTTTAGAGGGGATATGAATCTAGAATTTAAATTTTAGAAGATTTAAAACCCTGAAAAATGAAAAACTCTCTCCTTGTAGGAGAGAGACTTTATTTATCCAATTCCCAAATTAATCTAAAGCTGGTACTAAAAAATTAACACTATTTATTCTAGAATCAACGATGTCAACCGTAAATTCGACACTTTTATCATCAATCTGCCTTTCAAAAGGTATCACTACATTAATAGTAGACACATTTCCTGATGTATTCGGAATAGGAATAGATATAGATCCTGTACCCGTCGTGATTTTATCTACACCATTTTTTTCGATCGCAGAAACATAGCTAGGGATTATACCATCTGCACTCTTAACGATAAACTGAGTTGGTAGCTGAAATGCTGATGGAGTTTGAATACTTGGTTCTGTGATAGTTACTGATGGAGTTTGAATACTTGGTCTTGTGATAGTTACTGATGGAGTTTGAATACTTGGTCTTGTGATACTAAATACGGATTGTGCTTGAACACTTTCATGTATTAAAGTTGATAGTAAAATAGCTAACATCAACTCTTTGACTTCCAAACTATTGATAGACTTGATTTGTAGTATCATTGTATTTAGTCCTTTATTTCAACACATTAGTGTAACTTTTATATAAGTATTGGTAATACATTAGCTGTAAGCTTTTGTAATTAAAACTTCTACCTCCCTAGGGAACAGAAGAGATAAAACACCTTAAAACCAATACCCTTTAACCCTTTCAATCTTGTTACACAGAAAAGTACATAGATTAATTCTCACACTTATTAATTCCATTGTCAATAATCTTGCTAGAAAAATCCGATTTTGTATTAGTCTTAATTCCAAAATTGGTTTAATATCTTTAATATAATTCTCTTTTAAACGCTTGTAGTATCAGTCTTATCTCTATAATTATCTTCCTTAAAACCTCTCATCACAGTAATGTTCTGTATTGTGCTAAATATTTTCTGCGTGAAAAATAGTTTGGTAAAAGGTAAATAATTACCAATTACCAACTAACCAAAATTAAGCTTTCTTCAACCAACTAAACATGGCACGTAAATCTTTACCAACCGCCTCAATAGGATGTTCCGCTTCTTGACGACGCATAGCAGTAAAACCAGGTTTACCCGCTTGGTTTTCCAACACAAACTCCCGCGCAAATTGTCCAGATTGAATTTCGCTGAGGATTTTCTTCATTTCCGCTTTAGTGTCAGCAGTGACAACGCGAGGACCACGAGTATAATCACCATATTCGGCAGTATTAGAAATACTATCACGCATTGTTGCCAAACCACCTTCTACCACCAAATCAACAATTAACTTGACTTCGTGCAAACATTCAAAATAAGCTAATTCTGGTTGATATCCTGCTTCTACCAGAGTTTCAAACCCAGCTTTAATTAAAGCACTCAAACCCCCACATAATACCGCTTGTTCCCCAAATAAATCCGTTTCAGTCTCTTCGCGGAAAGTAGTTTCTAAAACACCGGCGCGTGTACCACCAATACCTCTAGCATAAGCCATAGCGCGATCGCGTGCGTGACCAGTGGCATCTTGATAAACTGCAAATAACGCAGGTACACCTTGTCCTTGTTCATAAGTACGACGGACTAAATGTCCTGGTCCTTTAGGTGCAACCATCACCACATCAATATTAGTCGGGGGTACAACTTGTCCAAAATGGATATTAAAACCATGTGCAAAAGCTAAAACGTTTCCAGCTTCTAAATTTGGCTCAATTTCGGTTTTATAAATAGTTTTTTGAACCTCATCAGGTAATAAAATCATGATGAAATCAGCAGCTTTAGCAGCATCAGCCACATTTTTGACAGTCAACCCAGCAGATTCCGCCTTTGCTGTAGACTTACTACCGGGGTATAATCCCACAATCACATTAACACCGCTATCTTTTAGATTCAGCGCGTGAGCATGACCTTGAGAACCATAACCAATAATAGCAACGGTCTTACCTGCTAAAAGATCTAAATTAGCATCTTCATCATAATACATACGCGCCATAGAAGCATCTCCTGTTCGTAATAGTTGTTGTCAAATTGGCAGAATTTTTATTGTATCGCAAACTGTTCAGTTGTCAGTTGACCAATCAGCAAACTCTCACAACCGTGCTAACTAAACCCTGATAAATGGATAATTTCTGACCATTGCATCAAAATTTGACTAATTATGGCCTTCGTGGAGCGTGCCTAACGCATCCCTATACATATAAAATATCTATCTCTACTCTTAATTTAATCCCAAAATAAAATAGTTATTTATTCAAATTGCAAAATTCAAAATTATCGCCTATAATAAAAATGTGAACTGCATGGGGCTTTAACGGTTTCGACAGGTTGGCGAAAGCTACTCTGTGATTCAGGTCGAGAGCGAGTCATCTCTCGCAAATCAAAGACTCGAAAAAAAAGTAAATGCGAACAATATCGTAAAATTTGCTCGTCGGGAAGCTCTAGTAGCAGCCTAAGAAACCTCTTTCAGGTTCGAGCGTCTTTAATTTGACTCCGTTAAGGATTAAAGACCTAACCCCCAACGGATGCTCCAACAAGCGTTCTCTGGTTGGCTTGGAGGCTAAGATTAAATCAGAGCATCCTACGTTCGGGATAATGAACGATTCCCGCCTTGAGGGTCAGAAAGGCTAAACCTGTGAACGAGTGGAGGGTTAATACCCAGTTTGGACATGGGTTCGACTCCCATAAGCTCCATTTTCAATAGTTATTTAACCCGCTAAACACTTGAATGTGTCCGCGGGTTTTTTGTTATTGTAGAGGCCTTTGACATACTCACCGACCTGAAGGTGCGGTGATTCTTGACACTTCAATGAAACACGCCACAAGTGGTCTTATCGTCCCTCCATGTCCGTTTAAAGTC